>Ga0257161_1000049_pt1 | contig 27937 bp, 24 predicted proteins | sample NR01A_FD_185954 | JGI IMG/M metagenome (GOLD analysis project Ga0257161, IMG submission 185954) | Soil microbial communities from H.J. Andrews Experimental Forest, Oregon, United States - NR-01-A | ecosystem: Environmental > Terrestrial > Soil > Temperate forest > Bulk soil | place: USA: Oregon... | reverse complement strand
CCCTCACACCGGTGTTCTGGGGCTTGATCCGAACGCCCGTCGAACAGCGTGATCACAAGGCGATCGCGGATGGCAAGGTCAAGACCACCGCGGCGGTGAGAATTTTGGACGAGCAGTTCGCCAAGACGCCATATGCGGCTGGCGATGTGTTTTCCATGGGCGACATTCCGATCGCCATTATGTGCTACCGCTATCGTGAATTGGTGCCCGAGCGACCGGCGTTTCCAAATTTTGAGCGCTGGTATGCGGCTATTTCGACACGCCCGGCATTTCGCGATCATGTGTCGAGCGTACCGCTGACATGATCGGCGGCCGGCCGATTGGCATCACAAGACCTCACCACGCAACAGTTTCGGCACTTCGCCCACGAAACCTGCGGCCTCACGGATGAACAGACGCTTGAGCGCCGGCAGGCGATCCACCATGCCGAGACCAAGATCGCGGGCGAGCCGCAGCATATCTGACCGGTTGGAGAACAATCGGTTCAGGCCATCCGTTGAAACGCTCATCGTCATGGTATCGAAACGGCGCCAGCGCTGGTAGCGCTTCAGCACCGTGGCGTCGCCAGGGTCGAGACCGAGGCGCACGGCGTCGACCACCGATTCGGCGAGCGCAGCCACGTCGCGCAGACCCATGTTCAATCCCTGCCCGGCAATCGGATGGATTACATGGGCAGCATCACCGACCAAGGCGAGCCGATCCGCTATAAAGCCGCGTGCCACCCACAGGCCGAGCGGATAGGCGCGCCGCGGCCCCGAGATCACAATGTCGCCAAGCCGCAGGCCGAATCGCCTCTCCAACTCACGGTGAAAATCATCATCCGCCAGAGCCATTATCCGGTCGGCTTCCTCAGTCTGTTCGGTCCAGACAATCGAGGAGCGGTTATGACGTAATGGTAGGATTGCGAAAGGACCAGCCGGAAGAAAATGCTCTTCGGCGCGACCGTGGTGACTGCGCTCATGGGCGACAGTCGTTACGATCGCGGATTGTCCATATGACCAGCCGTGAGTCGCAATTCCGGCCCGTTCGCGCAGCCGCGAGCGGGCGCCGTCCGCCGCCACCAGGAGCTTGGTCCTGATCGCCACGCCATCGCCAAGCACGACATCCATGTAAGATGGTTCAGCCGTAAAATCGGCCACTGACGCAGCGATGAGAATGACGCCGGTCGATACTGCCTTCGTGGACAGCGCCGCGACCAGCTGCCCATTCTCGATCATGTGGGCGAACGGTTCACCCGGCTCGATTTCACCCTCGAAAGTCAGGAACACCGGTCGCGCTGCGTCATCAACGCGGCTATCGGTGACCACCATGTCGAGAATAGGCTGCGCTTCGTCGGCCACCCCACCCCAAACGCCAAGTGCATCAAACATGCGGCGCGGCGCTGCCGCGATCGCGGAAGCGCGAGCATCTTGACCCGCTTGGCCAAGTTCCGGATCGGCCAATGTGACAACAAAATTCTCTCCGAGAGACTGGCGCAGCGCGATGGCGAGCGCAAACCCGGCAAATCCGCCGCCTGCGATCAGGACGTCCGAATGATGGTCTGAGAATATTGGCAAACTCGGTGACCTCCTGGACTTGCGGCCCGCCAGAGCCAGGGACCTATTGACTCCGATGCGACCCAAAGGCGTGACTACCATGGATGGGTCAGGCAGGCCTGCGAGGCACATCATCCTACCGCATTTCGATCTGTTGAGATAATCTATGACTTCTGCCGTGCAGGATCTGCTCACCGTCCTCGATCTTGAAGCGATCGAGGTTAATCTGTTTCGAGGCCGTTCGCCGCAGGTCGGCTGGCAGCGCGTTTTTGGCGGCCAAGTGATTGGCCAAGCGCTGGTTGCCGCCTGCCGCACGGTCGACGGGATTGCGGACCAGCCCCCGCATTCCCTCCACGCTTACTTTCTGCTGGCCGGCGATCCCAAAGTCCCAATCATCTATGAAGTCGACCGAATCCGAGATGGCCGCAGCTTCACCACTCGACGAGTTTTGGCGATTCAGCATGGTCAAGCGATCTTCGCAATGTCCGTGTCCTTCCATAGGACCGAGTCGGGCCTGAGCCACCAGGCGGAAATGCCCAAGGTGCCGGGGCCGGAGCTGCTGCCGAGCGACGTCGAGATCCGGCAACGGGTCCTGCCGATGATGCCGGATCCGATACGGCGCTATTTCGAGCGTGAACGACCTATCGAGCTTCGTCCCGTCGAATTCGAGCGCTATCTCGGCAAGAAATTTCCCGAGGGCCGATTTAACGTGTGGATACGTACCACCGGCTCATTGCCGGATGCGGCCGCGATCCATCAATGTGTACTCGCCTATGCGTCGGACTTGATGCTCCTTGATTCTGCCCTAATCCCTCACGGCCGCACCGTATTCGAAAAGACCATCATGGCGGCAAGCCTTGACCACGCTCTGTGGTTTCATCGGCCATTCAAAGCCGATGAATGGTTGCTTTACGCCCAAGACAGCCCCTATGCAGGCGCTGCACGCGGTTTTGCTCGGGGTTTGATCTTTACCCAAGCTGGAACCCTGGTGGCATCAGTTGCTCAAGAAGGTCTTTTGCGCGAGCGCCGTGAGACGTGAGGCCATGATGCACCTCATGATCAAAAATTGTGCATATTTTGCAAAGCATGTAAGCGCACGAGCATATGAACTCTGGTTGAATGAGCGAGCGAGTGTCAGATAATGCCACTGAACGATTCTTTTTGCCGTAAGATGCAGCATCTGGCACAGTTTTTGGACACGCTGCCGCGGCGCAGGCAAACGTGTCACGTCAACGCATTATGCACTGGCGCGGGCACGATAGGGAAAAGAGGCGGCCGTCAATGAAGCTCATCATCGCAATTATCAAGCCTTTCAAGCTCGACGAAGTCCGAAAGGCGCTCACAGAGCTAGGAGTGAGCGGCATGACGGTTACAGAAGTCAAAGGCTACGGGCGACAAAAGGGGCACACGGAGATTTACCGTGGCGCCGAATATACGGTGAATTTCCTACCTAAACTCCGCGTCGAAGTTGCCGTATCGACCGAACAGGTGAACGGTACGGTCGAAGCCATCACGGCTGGAGCACGGACCGGGCAGATCGGCGACGGAAAGATTTTCGTCACCACGCTTGACCATGCGCTGCGCATCCGCACCGGCGAAACTGACAGTAACGCGCTTTAGTCATCAGGAATAGTGAGAAAGCGTGACCAACAACGGGCGGGCGACAGCGTTCGCATTCGCCCTGACGCCAGAGATCTGTGAAGGTCTCCAATCGCTTTCATCCCACTGAAAAAAGATCGACGATGTCGAGACCCTTTGCTGGCCAATTTCCAGGCTTGTCGCCCGCTAATTCATCATCTTTTTCATCTACTCGCCAACATGCCCACTTTTTAATCCATTCATTTGGAGGACGCGGTCCGGTGGCCAATTCGATCAACCTGCCGGCGAGTAAATGCCCCCGGCCAACAAAATTGCGACCCTGCGGCAAAACTGGCACGGGGTTTGATTCCCTCACCGCGGCGATCGCTCACGTGGCTACGTGTCAGGGGATCGCTGAGTGAGAGATCGCCCAGTCTGGGAGTCAGAATGGGCCTTTAGTGGGGGAAGGAACCCAATGAAAATCGTCATGGCCATCATCAAGCCATTTAAGCTCGACGAGGTCCGCGACGCACTTACCGCGATTGGGGTGCACGGCATGACCGTCACCGAAGTCAAAGGTTATGGGCGTCAAAAGGGCCACACGGAAATCTATCGCGGCACCGAATATGCTGTGAGCTTCCTGCCGAAGCTGAAGGTCGAGGTTGCGATTGCGACTGACCAAGCCGACAAGGCCATTGAGGCCATCACGGCGGCCGCCAAGACGGGCCAAATCGGAGACGGCAAGATCTTTGTTTTCGGCCTTGAGCAGGCGGTGCGCATCCGCACCGGCGAAATCGACGCCGCGGCGCTGTGAACCGAACAGGAACTTGCAAATACCATGACACGGAGGCTTCCCTTGCGCGCCGGGTTGGTCGCATTCATCGTTGCGGCCCTGCTCGGAGTTTTCTTGAGCCTACCTACATTCCACCCTTCATACGCACAGGCCCCGGCGGCGGCACCCGCCGAACCGACGGCAGCAGCACCCGCCGATGTCCCGGCGCCCGCTTGCGACCCCAAAATGCTGCTGAACTGCTCGCCCAATTCGGGCGACACCGCCTGGATGTTGACGTCGGTAGCGCTCGTGCTGATGATGACCATACCGGGCCTCGGGCTGTTCTACGGCGGCATGGTACGCAAGAAGAACGTCGGCGACACGGTGATGACGAGCTTTGCCGTCACGTGCCTCGTCACGGTGCTGTTCGCGTGCTTGACCTATAGCCTCGCCTTCACGGCTGGCAGTCCTTACGTCGGCGGGCTCAGCCGGGCATTCCTGCAAGATATCGTCAGCGACATCGCCAAGGGCATCGGCAATCCCAATTCCTTGGCGCCGACCATCCCAGAAACAGTCTACATGTGCTTCCAGATGACCTTCGCGATCATCACCCCCGCGCTCATTGCGGGCGCGTTCGCGGAGCGCATGAAATTCTCGTCGATGCTGTGGTTCATCGGCCTGTGGGCAATCTTCGTTTATGCCCCGATCGCGCACTGGGTCTGGGGGCCGGATGGCTTCCTGAACTCGGCGAACGCGGACGGATTGATCAAGGTGCTCGACTTCGCTGGCGGCACCGTCGTGCATGTCAACTCCGGCACCGCGGGCCTGATGTGCGCGATTTGCCTAGGCAAGCGCCGGGACACCGGTCCACCTCACAACATGGTGCTGACGTTCATCGGCGCCTCGCTGCTGTGGGTCGGCTGGTTCGGCTTCAATGCAGGGTCGGCCGTGACCGCCGGCCTGCAGGCCGGAATGGCCATGACGGTGACGCAAATCGCGACCGCGACGGCGGCCTTGGCCTGGATGTTCGTGGAGTGGGCGATGCGCGGCAAGCCGACCGTGGTCGGCATCTGCACCGGCGCGGTGGCGGGCCTTGTCGCCATTACGCCCGCCTCCGGCTTCGTCGGCCCGGCCGGCTCTCTGGCCATTGGCGCCGCCGCCGGCGTTATCTGCTACTGGGGCTGCACCGGCCTCAAGCACATGTTTGGCTACGATGACGCGCTTGACGCGTTCGGCGTGCACGCGGTCGGCGGCGCCGCGGGCGCGATCCTGACCGGCGTGTTCGCGATCGAGCAGTATGGCGGAACGCCCGGATTGATCGAGGGCAATGCAGCCCAGGTATTCAATCAGATCGACGGCGTGGCCATCGTGTTCGTTTATGACGCCATCGTCTCCCTGATCATCCTCAAGCTGATCGACTGGACGATCGGCCTGCGGGTAGCGAAGGAAATCGAGGTCGAAGGTCTGGATATTACGCTTCACGGCGAGATTGTGCAGTGACGTGCGGTTGAGGTCCCGGCGGCACCGCCGTCCGCGCCCCTCTCTTGCGCGGACGGCGGTGCCGGAAGAAAACAAGATACGGTTGGGGTGAATACCCGGCATCGCCCTCGCCGTCATGGAGAGGCCCTGGTGTGAGCCAGGGCCTCTTTCATTTAGGCATGATCACATTTTGCATTGGCGCGAATTACGGCAATCAAACGGAACCCCGTGCTTCACTATCGGGCACCCGGTGAACAAATAGGCAGAGGCGGCCGTACCAATGCTTGGTATTTGGTATTTAGGTTGGAATTTGGCGCGAGCTTTAATTCCAACCGCGCCTGAGGGTTCAATTCCCTTCGGATGTGAACCAAATCGGCTGGCCATCGCTGTCGATGGCGATTTTCTTTTATGGCATGTCATTTGCTCTCCACGGACTGGAGTTCACAAAGGCCGATCAAGGGGGCAGCCGTTCAATCTTCGTTTCACCCAACAGATCGGAGAGGCCAACCCGTCGCCCTTCGGAACTCTTTTCACCTAATCGGAACTCTTTTCACGTAGTCCAACTCCAACGGGAGGTAGTGATGAAAGCTTTCTTCGGTGCAATGTTTGGGTCGGCCATGCTTCTGGCCTCGGCCGGCGGCGCTTTCGCGGCCGGTGGCTATCTTCAGGCCTCGAGCGAGGAAGACCAGATTGTGAAAGATGCCAACAAGCCCCAACTGGTCACCATGGCTTCGACCGATGCCGCGAAAGGCATCAAGAATAACAAGGGCGTGGTAATCCTTGATCAAACCGGGACCTATTTCACGATTGTTGGTGTCCAGGTTGGCAGCCGGGGCGGCACCGGCTTGGTCAGACTCTGGTTCCAGACGAACGGCAAGGACGTCGACAACAGCAACTGCGAACAGATGATCCCTACCCCCGACTTCACCACCGTCATGATCTCGCAGGGGGTGGGCGAATACAAGAAGGGAGACAAGGTCAATGCGATGATCTCGGGCTCTGCGCCGGGCATTGGTCTCGTCTACAAGAAGCCGGCCGGCGAACCGGCGGTGCCCAGCGTGATCTTCTCGGCTTGGAAGATCGATTGAGCAGTCGCAGTCTCAATCCAAGGGGCGCCGCAACGGCGCCCCTTGCTGTCGTCCGCGCCTGCTGTAGGGAGGTCGCGGCAATCGATTGAGGAATACCAATTCCTCCGTCACTGGCCGAACAAATTACTCCAGTCCTTACCGTTCGCCTTGGCGGCAACGGCGTCGCAGGCGTCTTTTGACCCCTCGCACCGAGTTTGAACGATAGCCTCGATTGAATCGTCAACTTGTACGATTTTAAGGCAAGCCACGGCTGGGAACGCCGGCTGTGAGTCTGTGGCAAAAGCCCAAATCATCTGGCCACCCGCAAATATGACATGGGTAGAGCGCTCTATAACTTGCCAACCGCGATTTGTCTCACTGCGGAGGTCGGCATAGAGTTGTGACAGTGAATCGAATTGCCGACCACAAAGCTGATCGGCGCTCGCAGTATCGGGCGCGAGAAGGATCCCAACAGCCAGGAGTTGGGGCAGCAGGACAGCGCACTTGTGTAGCCGTCTTGTCTTGAGTGGCATTAGTCAGGCCGATTGTGGTGTTTGTCCATTTGTCGCGCGAATGTCCAAAACTATGCCCAGTAGGGCGGGGGAAAATCAACACCGATTTGCCAGATGATCGCCGGCAAGTAGGTTTGGCCAGCCATCTTAAGGCTTCCCGAACCGCAGTCGCTCTCGGAACCCGACGACCTAAAATCTCGGCATTCTGACCAAAATCTGTGCAGCGCAGCGGCCTTTTCAGGACCGAAGTGTCCGCCACGCGCACAAGCGCGCCAGAAACTCGAATTTGCCCGCCGCTCCTTGCACAAGCCATCAGCCGCTCTCGGAACCCGACGACCCAAATCTCGGCATCCCGATCAAAATCTGTGCAATCCTGGTGCGTGTTTGTCCCGATCATTTAGAATTTCCATGTCTTGCGTTGGAATTCCTCCATTCTCACGCATTTTGGCCAAACGACATTTGGGCCGGCGACTTGGCACGCCGTTTGATTCCTTGGACCGCGGCATTGCTCGCGGGGGTTTCAAACTTCGCGCAGCGAAGCTCTGTTGAGACCGCCGGAACCTGCACCCCGCAGACCGGGCGCTCAGGGGGAACCTATGAAACTTGTGGTGGACGTCATCAAGCCATTCAAGCTCGGCCAGATCGGGGACGGCATGATCTTCGTTCTCGACCTTCGAATCGCCGTGCGTATCCGCGCCGGCGAAACCGACGCTGCGGCGATCTGAGAACCCGCACCTTCACCTCTACGGACAGGAGCAACACTATGACCATCAAGAAGCCTAAACGTGCGGGGCTCGTGGCTCTCATTTTCGGAGTCCTGCTCGGACTCTTCCTTACCGTCTCTTCCTACACGCCGACCCACGCGCAGGACCAGGCGCCGGCGGCCGAATCCGGCGGGGTGACAGTTGAGACGCTGCCGTGCGACTCGAAGGTCCAAAAAGAATGCTCGCCCAATTCAGGTGATACCGCCTGGATGCTCACCTCGATGGCCATCGTGCTGATGATGACCGTCCCGGGCCTCGCCTTGTTCTACGGCGGCATGGTGCGCAAGAAGAACGTGGGCGACACCGTGATGACGAGCTTTGCCATCACCTGCCTGATCAGCATCCTCTGGCTGTTCTTTACCTACAGCCTGGCGTTCCGGGAGGGCGGTGACGTCTTCGGCACGGACATGGGCTGGTTCATCGGCGGGCTCGACCGTGCCGGCTTGCAAGGCATGCTGAGCGACATCGCCAACAACAAGGGCAATCCCAATTCTCTGGCACCGACGATCCCAGAGTCCGTCTATTCGATGTTCCAGCTGACCTTCGCGATCATCACGGCAGCGCTCATTGCCGGCTCGTTCGCGGAACGCATGAAGTTCTCGGCCATGCTGTGGTTTATCGGCCTATGGGCGATCTTCGTTTACTCGCCGATCGCCCACTGGGTGTGGGGGCCAGATGGCATGTTCAACAGCGCCAACCCCCACAGCTACATCAACGTGCTGGATTTCGCAGGCGGCACCGTGGTGCATGTCAACTCGGGCACAGCCGGCCTGATGGCTGCCCTGATGCTGGGCAAGCGTACCGACACTGGCCCGCCCCACAACGTGGTGCTGACAATGATCGGCGCTTCCTTGCTGTGGGTCGGCTGGTTCGGCTTCAACGCCGGCTCCGCGGTCACCGCGGGCCTGCAGGCCGGCATGGCCATGCTGGTCACCCACACCGCCACCGCGACCGCGGGTTTCACCTGGATGATCGTCGAATGGATCATGAAGGGCAAGCCGACCGTGCTCGGCATCTGCTCGGGCGCGGTGGCGGGTCTCGTCGCCATCACACCGGCCTCGGGCTTTGTCGGCCCACTCGGCTCGTTCTGGATCGGCGTTGCGGCCGGCATCGTGTGCTACTGGGGCTGCACCGGCCTCAAGCATATGTTTGGCTACGATGACGCGCTCGATACCTTCGGCGTGCATGCGGTCGGCGGAGCTGCCGGCGCGCTGCTCACTGGCGTGTTTGCCGTCCAGCAATACGGCGGCACGGCTGGCCTGCTTGAAGGCAATGCAATGCAGGTCGTGTACCAGGCCATCGGCATCGGCACCGTGTTCATCTACGACTGCGTCGTGACGCTGATCATCCTCAAGGTCGTCGATATCTTCATCGGGCTGCGGGTGTCCAAGGACGTCGAGCTCGAGGGTCTCGATCTGGCGCTCCATGGCGAAACCGTGCAGTGAGGCTGGCCGATAGCTGCGGCGGATAACAGCTAGGCGGAGACCCGGCACCGCCCTTTCCGTCGAGAGGCCTCGGCACCTGCCGGGCCTCTCACTTTTTTGGACGCGGGCATGGTTCCCCGACGGCCGTCGCCCGGCGCTTCGGCGGCCTTCCCTTAGGAGTGGGGGCTGGTCATCAAAAAGCCGGCGGGGACCCGTGGTGCCGAGCCTGATCCTCTCGGGATGGAGGATCGACTGAACTAGTACGGTCAATGATTGTGGATCAGAGGGCGCCATGGGTGGCGCCCTCTGATCCTGTTCGACCGTGAATAAAGCATAATTTCTTTTTTGCCGCGCGGCCAGTTGACCCCGATGGTTAATCGCGTCTTAACCTCACCGCTTCTATGGTCCACGGAGGCGGCGGATCAAACTCGCCGTATGCGGATGTCCATGAAAAGTGCCGAACGCGAGCTTCTCCTCTCGACCGGTTCGACCGTTGATACGCGCTCTCCTTTTGTACGTTTGGCCGAGCTGATCGCGGATACCACACCGGGCAAACCCGTGATCGACCTGGGCGTCGGGGAGCCTAAGCATGGCGTACCGGCATTCGTGGCAACCGTGATGGCAGCGCATATCAATGAATTTGGGCGTTATCCCAGAAACGAGGGTACACCGCAATTCCGCCATGCGGTCGCCGAATGGGCAGCACGCCGGTACAAGCTGGGCCGTGTTCCTGACCCGAATCGCGAAGTTCTGGTGCTCAGTGGGTCGCGTGAAGGTCTTTTTCTCGGCGCGATCGCGGCTCGACGCCATGTGGCGAATCGCGCCGGCCGACCGGCTATTCTCATTCCCAACCCCTTTTATGCGGCCTATTCGGCCGGCGCGGTAGCGTCTGATAGCGAGATCGTCTACCTGCCGGCAAAGCGCGAGACCGGCTTTCTGCCCGATCTGGACGCGCTCGACGGTGCGCTGCTTCGACGAACCGTCGCAATGTTTCTCGCCTCGCCGTCCAATCCGCAGGGTGCTGTTGCCGACCTGACCTATCTGCAACGCGTCACCACAATGGCCCGACGTTACGGTTTCCTGTTGTTTTCCGACGAGTGCTATTCGGAAATCTACACGCAATCTGCGCCGCCAGGCGTGCTCCAGGCGGCTGGGGAGCAGTTCGAAAATGTTGTTCTGTTCCAGTCGCTCTCCAAACGCTCAAATCTGCCCGGGCTGCGCATAGGTTTTGTCATGGGCGATCGTCGTTTCATCGCGCAATTCCTTGAACTGCGCAGCGTCGCGGCACCGCAGGTGCCGATCCCTTCGCAGGAGGTCGCCATTGCGGCCTACCGGGACGAGCTCCATGTCGACGCCAACCGCGACCTCTATCGCGAGAAATTCGATCTCGCGGATCAGATCATTGGAGATCGCTATGGCTACCGGCGGCCGGCTGGCGGCTTCTTCCTCTGGCTCGATGTCTCTGCCCTGGGCGGCAGCGAAGTCGTTGCCGCAAAGCTGTGGAGGGAGGCGGGCGTCCGGGTCTTGCCGGGCCGCTATGCGGCACGTGACCAGGATGACGGCAGCAATCCGGGCGCGGACTATATTCGCGTCGCCATGGTACATGACAAAGAGACCACGGCGGAGGCACTGCACCGCATTGTCGCCGTGCTTGGGTAGTCTTTCGATTGGTCGCATTTACCTAGCGCGAACAGTTCCCTATTTCGCCTGGAAATGCGCGGTATGGAGCTTTCAGGGTGGCCATGTCATCGGCCGAACGAAGCCACTACGGCGGATCGTTCCTGTCGGACGATTTTCATGCCGCGATCCGACGCCGTTTGCGCGAGCTCGGCGCGCTCGTGTTGTTTGCCGCGGTCGGCATCGTGGCGGCGGCACTTGCAACTTGGTCGGTCAATGACCCTAGCCTGAGCTACGCGACGAGCGCCCCGGTACGCAACCTCTTGGGTGCGACCGGCGCCATAGCTGCCGATCTCGCCATGCAGCTTTTCGGAGTTGCGACTATCGCAATTATTCTCCCGCCCGCATTCTGGGGCTGGCGGTTTTTCACCCACCGCATCCTCGACCGCCTGCGCTGGCGTATAGCTGCTTGGATTGGGGGCCTCATATTATCGGCCGCGTTCGCGTCGTGCTTGACGCGCACTCCACGTTGGCCGTTGCCAACCGGCATCGGAGGCGTCGCTGGCGATGCTTTACTGCGAGTGATCGCCAGCATCGCTGGCGGACCTCTCCACGGTGCGGGACAAACATTCGCCGAAACGATATTTGGCACTCTCGCGTTCGTCACCGTCGCCATCGCTTCTGGCTTTGGTTTTCATCAGCCAGACCGCGACACGGAGACCGAGGATGACGAGGAGGGTGCACGTGATGCGGGTTCGATATCCATTGGCTGGTTGGTCCATGCTTTCCTGAGTCTGAAGGCGCGGGTTATTCGATCAATTGTTCAACTGTTTGGAGCAGTTGCAATATTCCGCCGCCAAGTGTCGACGGAATGGCTGCGCAGCGAGCCGCGGCTCGGGGCGCGCAGCGGCGAAGCGGAAGAACCGCACGAGCCGTGGCATGAGGCCGACGACGATGAGACGCAAGACGCGAAGGCTATGCAAGCGCGCAAATCGAATCGGAAAGCCGCACGGGCAGACCGCAAGTCCGCCGGAGGATACGAGTTGCCCTCGCTTAGTCTGTTGGCGGCGCCCAAGGCCTCGGAAAGAGCCGCACCGAGCATGGAGGCGATACGCGAGAACGCAACGGCCCTTGAACACGTGCTTTCCGACTTCGGCGTGCGTGGCGAGATCATCAATGCACGGCCCGGGCCGGTCGTGACGCTCTATGAGCTTGAGCCGGCGCCGGGCATTAAATCATCCCGCGTAATCGGCCTCGCAGACGATATCGCACGCTCCATGAGCGCACTATCGGCGCGCGTCGCGGTGGTTTCCGGGCGCAACGTTATCGGCATTGAATTGCCTAATCAGACCCGCGAGAAAGTCTATCTTCGGGAACTCCTTGCCGACGACGATTATGCAGGCAGCGGCGCCAAGCTCGCGCTCTGTCTTGGAAAGACGATCGGCGGCGAATCCGTAATCGTAGATCTCGCCCGCATGCCGCATCTGCTGATCGCCGGCACCACCGGCTCCGGCAAGTCCGTTGCCATCAATACCATGATCCTCAGCCTGCTCTATCGACTGCGGCCAGAGCAATGCCGACTCATCATGGTGGATCCCAAGATGCTGGAATTGTCTGTCTATGACGGCATCCCGCATCTGCTGGCGCCGGTTGTCACCGATCCCAAGAAAGCCGTAGTTGCCCTGAAATGGGCGGTGCGGGAGATGGAGGATCGCTACAAAAAGATGGCGAAGCTCGGCGTGCGCAACATTGACGGCTATAACGCAAGGCTCTCGGAAGCGCGCGCACGCGGCGAGGTGCTGTCACGCACCGTGCATACCGGTTACGATCCGGAGAGTGGGGACGCAATCTACGAGAAAGAGGAATTCGATCAAGAGCCGCTGCCCTATCTGGTGGTGATTGTCGACGAGATGGCGGACCTCATGATGGTGGCCGGAAAGGACATTGAAGGTGCAATTCAGCGCCTCGCCCAAATGGCGCGGGCAGCCGGTATTCACGTGATCCTGGCGACGCAGCGGCCGTCGGTCGACGTCATTACCGGCACCATCAAGGCTAATTTCCCGACCAGAATTTCCTTCCAGGTAACCTCCAAGATCGACAGTCGCACGATATTGGGCGAACAGGGCGCCGAACAACTGCTTGGTCAGGGTGACATGCTATACATGGTCGGAGGTGGGCGAATCAGCCGCATTCACGGCCCCTTCGTATCCGACGATGAAGTTGAAAAGATCGTCCGTCATCTGAAATCTCAGGGCCAACCGCTATATCTCGACGCGGTTACGGCCGAAGACGACTTCGATGTCGAAGGTAACGCGGTATTTGATGCGACTGGAATGGGTGGTGCCGAGGGTGCCGATCTCTATCAACAGGCGGTGCAAATCGTGACCCGGGACCGAAAAGCTTCGACCAGCTATATCCAGCGTCGGTTGCAGATCGGCTATAATCGCGCAGCCTCACTCATTGAACGGATGGAACAAGAAGGCGTGGTTGGACAGCCGAATCATGCCGGCAAACGCGAAATCCTGGTTGGCGGCGAGGATAACGAGGATTATTGAAGCCGCAAGGATGACGAAGGCCGTGAATAGGATGCGCGTGGCAAGCCGTGAAAACGCCATTGGGCGTCGTTACATCGGGCAGCCACAGAGCGGACGTGCTTTTATAGACTTTTTGGAGGGTGAACATGGGATGGGCCCGTTTGGCGGCGTTGGTGGGCGTCATGCTCATTGCGGCACCCATAATGGTGGTTGGCCAGAGCGTTCCGCTCCCGCAGCCCGCGCCAAAGAATCGTAACCAGGTCGCCCGTCCTCCAATGCCGGTCCCAACCGATGCGGCTGGACGTCCGATTCCCGTGCGCCCTGGTGAGTCCGTTCCCTATGACGGGTCTCAACGTGCCCTTGTGGACCGGGTTAGCCACTATCTTTCGGGCTTACAAACCTTGATCGGAGACTTCGTGCAGATCGGCCCGGACGGCGCGCGGACGACAGGAAAATTCTATATCCAAAAGCCCGGTAAAGTGCGATTTGAATACGAGCCCCCAAGCCCAATTGACGTCATCGCGGATGGCTCGTCGGTGGTCGTGCGCGACCGCAGGCTGGCAACCCAGGATCTTTATCCGTTGTCGCAAACACCGCTCCGGTACCTGTTGGCGGATCAAATCGATCTGGCGCGCGACACCAATTTGACTGCCGTGTCGCAAGACAACACTTTCATCACCGTTACGATCGAGGAAAAGCAGATTCTGATAGGAACCCACCGGCTTGTGCTGATGTTCGGGGCCAAGGATACGCAGTTGCGCCAATGGACCGTCACGGATCCGCAAGGCTACGATACGACCGTGGCGGTCTATAATCTCGACGTAAGTCACAAGCCCGATCCCGACTTGTTCACGATCACCTACGAGAGCAGAATTCAATAGAGGTCGGCAGCACTTGCACAGCTTGCGAACCGGCGAGGCAACCTAGATTGGGGCTCAGCGGAGTGCTTGCTAAAATGAAGGCGCATCGGCGATTTAAAGACTAACATCGTGATATCCTGATCCCGTCGAATCTCTTGTCTTGCATGAAATTTACGATCACGACCTGGAACATCAATTCGGTGCGATTGCGCATCAATTTGGTCACAAAATTTCTCAAGGCCGCAAGTCCCGACGTGATTTGCCTTCAGGAAACCAAATGTCCCGATGACAAGTTTCCACTCAAGCGCTTTGCCCGACTCGGCTACACCCATGTGGCACTCAACGGCCAAAAAGGATATCACGGCGTCGCGGTCCTTTCGCGGCTGCCCCTGGATTCAATCGATGCGCGCAACTATTGCGGTAAATCGGATAGTCGTCACGTCGCCGTGAAGATCGGCGAACGCGCCGGGCTCACCGACCAGGTGACGCTGCATAATTTTTATGTTCCGGCCGGCGGCGACGAGCCAAATCCGACGATTAACGAGAAATTTGCTCACAAGCTCGCATTTTTGGACGAAATGTGCGTTGCATCGAATGTGTGCCTTGGCAGCAACGGTCGGACAATCCTGGTCGGCGACCTCAATGTCGCGCCGCTTGAACACGATGTGTGGAGCCACAAGCAGATGCTAAAAGTCGTCTCGCACACGCCGATTGAATGCGAAAAACTCGCGGCTGTGCAGAGAGCCGGCGAATGGTTCGACGTCTTGCGAGCGTTCGTGCCGGAGCCGACCAAACTTTATACGTGGTGGAGCTATCGTGCGCGGGATTGGGAAGCAGCCGACCGCGGACGGCGTCTCGATCACATCTGGGTAAGCCCCGCCATGGCTGACCGAGTCTTAGCTATAAGCGTCACTAAGAGAGCGCGAGGCTGGACTCAACCGTCCGACCACGTTCCGGTGACAGCGACCATTGAACTGTGAAGGCAGAAATGGCCAGCCAATGGCGGTGCACGGTCGACCTGCGTGACATCTATGATGTGCCACGTTTGCGCTGCGAAGGTCCTTCGATATCCGACAGGTATCTGATTGTTTCGGAATGATCCGACCGTCACCTCGGCCAGGAATCGTCTTGTCAGAGCTTCGATCTTTCGAGCGCACCGCGCACCCGGGAGATGTCTTCATTCGCGAGATTAGCGCGTTCCACGATTCGATCGCGCATCAAGCGCGCTGCTTCAGGAAATCCTTCGAGAACTTTGCGGAACAAACTGCGCGAGATCCGGATTATCGTGGTCGGTTCGGCCGCAATTGCGGTAGCAGCGCATACGGTTTCGGTGACGAGGGCAAGTTCACCAATTAGCGCGCCAATCCCGAACGTGACGCTCGGATCAGACCGTCTGGGATCGTGCACGGTAAGCTTCAACGCGCCTTCCTGAATGAGATAGCCCGCGTCGGTCGTTTCTCCAGCGCGGAAGAGGACCTCGCCCTCCACGAGATGCTTCGTTTCGGAACCCATGGCGACGATCTGCAATGCCGAGAAACCAAGCTGCGCAAACGTCGGAACGCGCTCCAAAAAGGCGATGTCGTCCTCGATCGTCATCAGCTGTTCGAAAGGTTCTTCATGGCACCAATTTGTATCCGCCGGCTTCAGTCACCAAGATCTCAGGCATCGCTGCGTCCTTTTCGATCTTCTGGCGCAGCCGGTAGATATGAGTTTCCAGCGTGTGCGTGGTCACGCCGGAATTGTACCCCCAGACCTCCTGCAGCAGGACCTCGCGCGAGATAGACCGCTGGCCGGCACGGTAGAGGAAACGCAGGATGGCGGTTTCCTTTTCGGTGAGTCTAACCTTGTTACCCTTGCCGCCCATCAAGAGCTTCGAACTTGGCTGGAACGAATAAGGTCCAATGGTGAATACGGCGTCCTCGCTCGCCTCATGCTGCCTTAATTGAGCGCGGATCCTAGCCAACAAGACGGCGAATCGGAACGGCTTGGCCACATAGTCATTAGCGCCGGACTCCAGACCCAGGATGGTGTCGGAATCGGTGTCATGGCCGGTCAGCATGATGATTGGTGCCTTGAAGGAGTTCTTTCTTAGAATGCGCACCGCTTCCCGGCCGTCAATGTCGGGAAGCCCAACATCCATGATGATGAGATCAATCTGCCCGCCCTTGGCGGTGTGCACGCCCTTGGTGCCGGTATCAACCGAGATGGCTTCGAATTCCTCGTGCAGCGACAATTGCTCGACCAGCGCTTCGCGCAGCTCGGTATCGTCGTCCACGATCAAAATTCTACGTGCCGTCGCCATAAAGAGCCTCAAGTGTCGATATTGATTGTCCTGATGTCGGCAAATAGAGCAATCGGCAAGGAAAGCGCAAGCGCAACCCGCCTCGCAGCGATATGGCGATGATAGCAAATTCGGCTTATCAACGTCATATGCATCGGACAACGCTCGCGAATATGAACGTCCGCGCAAAGCCCGGCAATCGTCGGCAGGGGTGGCTATCGGCCGGGCGCTGGCATATCAAGGTGGCACTTGGCCGTTCCGGCATCAAGGCCAACAAGCGGGAGGGAGATGGCGCAACCCCCGCCGGACGCTATCGGCTGGTCCGGTTGTGGTGGCGCCCGGATCGCTTGCCGCGACCAAGGACCCTTCTTCCGGTCAGGCCGATCGGAGTTCTGGACGGATGGTGCGAAGACCCCTCCGATCGCCGCTATAACCGGGCAATCGGAATTTCACCCGGCCAGCGGGGCGATCGACTGTGGCGCTCAGACGCTTTATACGACCTGATCATCGAGATTGACCACAATACGCGACCACGTATCTCGGGCCGCGGTAGCGCAGTTTTCATTCATGTGGCCAGAGCCGCACTTGAACCCACTGCCGGCTGTATTTCTCTGCCGATCGCGGCCCTGAAGCTATTCATTGCCCGCCTTGGGCCAAAAACGAGGATAACAATTCATTGCTGAGCATCGTCAGGCGCGGTGCCCGAAAATAGCCGTGCCTACCCGCACATGGGTGGCGCCAAACCGGATCGCGAGCGCAAAATCGGCGCTCATGCCCATGGACAGCAGTTTCAAGCCATTGCGCTTAGCAATTTTGCTGGTCAGGGCGAAATGAGGCGCTGGCGCTTCGTCAACCGGCGGGATGCACATCAAGCCGGAAATTTCGAGGCCGTAGGACGCACGGCAAGCCGCGATGAAGGCGTCGGTATGCTCCGGCAGCACCCCGGCCTTCTGAGGCTCGGCTCCGGTGTTGACTTGCACGAACATCAACGGGGCCCGGCCCTTTTTTTGGATTTCCTTCGCCATTGCGGCACAAAGGCTCGGCCGGTCCACGGAATGAATAGCATCAAATAACGCCATAGCTTCCTTGGCTTTGTTGGATTGCAGCGGCCCGATCAGGTGTAACTCCAGATCCGGATACCGTTCGCGCAAAGGCGGCCACTTGGTGTTGGCTTCCTGAACCCGATTCTCCCCGAAGACCCGTTGCCCGGCCGCGATCACCGGTTCGATAGCATCCGCACCATAAGCCTTGGAAACCGCCAACAAGGTGACGCTTTCGAAAAGGCGCCCGGAATCTCGGCAGGCTATGCCAATTTCGTGGCGCACGGCGTTAAGGGAGGTAACTGGGTCGTGGCGCGGTGCAAACATGGCGAATCGAAGGACTTCCTGATTTGTTGCCCGGACGGCTCATATCTTAGCGAACTTGCGCGTTGTTGACCTATCCGCCGCAATCATGTCCTAGTCCGGTGGTGTTTCGACGGCCGGATCATCATGAGCATCGAACGATACAACGCCCGCGCGGCGGAATCTCGTTGGCAGCAGGTGTGGGAAACGCGGAACGTGTTTGCCACCAGCAACGACGACCCGCGCCCGAAATATTACGTGTTGGAGATGTTCCCGTACCCGTCCGGGCGCATCCATATGGGCCATGTGCGCAATTACACCATGGGGGATGTGGTCGCCCGCTACAAACGCGCCCGGGGGTTCAATGTGTTGCATCCCATGGGATGGGACGCATTCGGGATGCCGGCCGAAAATGCCGCCATGGCCAACCGGGTGCATCCCCGAGCTTGGACGTACGAAAACATCGCCACCATGAAGACGCAGCTCAAATCGATGGGCCTGTCGCTCGACTGGAGCCGCGAGATCGCCACCTGCGATCCGAGCTATTACAAGCATCAGCAGAAAATGTTCCTCGACTTTCTGGCTGCCGGACTGGTCGAGCGTAAGCAATCCAAGGTGAATTGGGACCCTGTCGATCAAACGGTGCTCGCCAACGAGCAGGTCATCGACGGACGGGGATGGCGCTCCGGGGCACCGGTCGAACAGCGCGAGCTGACGCAGTGGTTCTTCAAGATCACCAAATTTTCCGAAGACTTGCTGGCCGCGATCGATCGGCTCGACCGCTGGCCCGATAAGGTCCGTCTGATGCAACGCAATTGGATCGGGCGGTCGGAGGGCCTGCTTATCCGGTTTGCGCTCGAACCGGGGACAACCCCGAATGGGGAAACCGAACTTGAGATTTTCACCACGCGTTCGGACACGATTTTCGGCATGAAATTCATGGCGGTATCGCCGGACCACCCGCTTGCCCTATCGGCCGCCGCCAAGAACCCGGCGCTCGCCGCCTTCATTACGGAATGTAAACGCACCGGAAACGCCCAGGAATTGATCGACAAAGCCGAGAAACTCGGTTTCGACACCGGGATCAAGGCGATCCACCCGTTTGATCCGACCTGGAAGCTACCGGTCTATGTGGCCAATTTTGTCCTGATGGACTACGGCACCGGGGCCATTTACGGCACCCCGGCGCACGACCAGCGCGATCTCGATTTTTCCAACAGATACGGCCTCGGGAATACCCCAGTGGTCTGCCCCGAAGGACAGGACCCTCAAACCTTCATTATCACCGATGTCGCCTATGACGGCGACGGCCGGATGATCAATTCGCGCTTTCTCGACGGGCTGACGATATCGGAGGCGAAGGAAGAGGTTGCCAAGCGCCTGGAACAGGAGATGCGGGGCAATCAGCCCACCGCACAACGCCAGGTCAATTACCGCCTGCGCGACTGGGGCATATCGCGTCAGCGCTATTGGGGTTGCCCAATACCGATCCTCCATTGCACTTCATGCGGGGTCGTGCCGGTGCCGCAAATTGATCTGCCGGTGGAGTTGCCCGACGATGTCGAATTCGATCGCCCGGGCAATCCGCTGGATCGCCATCCAACCTGGAAGCACGTCGTCTGCCCGCGCTGTGGCGGCAAGGCCACCCGGGAAACCGACACCATGGACACGTTCGTCGACTCGTCCTGGTACTTCGCCCGCTTCACCGATCCATGGATCGCAACGAGCCCGACCGACCGTAATGCGGTCGATGAATGGCTACCAGTCGACCAGTACATCGGCGGCATCGAGCACGCCATTCTGCACCTGCTTTACAGCCGCTTTTTCACTCGCGCCATGAATGCGACCGGTCATGCCGGGATCGATGAGCCGTTCGAGGGCCTGTTCACGCAGGGGATGGTGGTGCACGAAACCTATCGCACCGCGGACGGCGCCTTCGCTGCACCCGCCGAGGTGAAAATCGAGGGGACGGGCGATGTGCGCCGGGCGACGCTGGTGGAAACCGGCGAGCCGATTGAGATTGGCCCCATCGAGAAGATGTCGAAATCGAAGCGCAATACCGTCGATCCGGATGATATCATAGGCACGTTCGGGGCCGATACCGCACGATGGTTCATGCTCTCCGATTCTCCCCCCGAACGTGATGTGATCTGGACCGAGGAAGGCGTTCAAGGTGCTTGGCGGTTCGTTCGACGTATTGGGCGTTTGGTGGACAGTTTCGTCAAACTTGAGAAAAGCGATGATGCGCTGTCGGGACATTCTGGCGTCGATCAAGCTCTTGGCATTCGAAAAGTGACACATCGACGTCTGAACCGTGTCGAACAATCAATCGAGCGGCTGAATTTTAATGTCGCTGTTGCCAACATCTATGAGTTCTACTTGGCGCTTGCTGGTCTTGTAGACGCGACCAAACTCGATAATCGAGAGTCCGTGATCGCTCTTAGAGAAGCACTAGAGATCTTTGTACAGCTATTCGCCCCGATGATGCCCCACTTAGCTGAAGAATGTTGGGAAGCGCTCGGCCACACGTCACTTGTTGCCGAACAACCCTGGCCAAAGCTCAATCCAGACCTCCTCATCGAGGACACCATCACGCTTCCGGTGCAAGTGAACGGCAAGAAGCGGGCGGATGTAACCATTGCGCGGGACGCTCGAAACGTCGATATTGAAGCCTCCGTTCTAGCCCTCGACGCTGTCACGCGGGCGCTGGGCGGCAAGGCGCCGAGGAAAGTGATCATTGTTCCACAGAGGATCATCAATGTGGTGGCTTGAACGAGATCCGATGCATCGCTTCGTATGTCGCCTGGCTTGCGTCGTATGCTTTGGGGGCATGGTGGCTGGTTGTTTCCAGCCCCTTTATGGCGAGCACTCATTGACCAATTCGGCAAGCATCGGCCCCGCGCTGGCCGGGGTGGACGTTGCCCAAATAAGTGCGCCCAGCGGCTCTTCGGAAGCGCGGGTCGCCGTCGAAGCCCGGAACCAATTGCTATTTGACCTCACCGGCGGAGCGGCGGCGGCGCCTCCGACGCACCGTCTTGTAGTCAGGATGTCATCAACCCGCCTTTCGGTCATTGTGGACATCAACAGCGGCAGGCCGGACGTCGAGGATTATGGCCTCAACGCCAATTATACCCTGACTGAAATCAAGAGCGGCAAGCCCGTGATCAGCGGCACGACCTCAGCACGTGTTTCCTACGACATTCCGGGTCAAGCTCAACGATTTGCACGGGCGCGCGGGCTCCGCGATGCAGAAAATCGCGCCGCCAAGTTGATTGCGGACAATATCAGGTCGCGCCTTGCATCCTACTTTGTAGCCGGAACCTGAGCGGCGGCAAAATTTCACAGCTATGGTTGCATTCAGGGCCGCCGACGTCGAACGATTTGTGGCGCGACCTGATCCCGGCAAGCCTATTGTCTTGGTTTTTGGACCCGACGCAGGCTTGGTGCGGGAGCGCGCCGACGCTCTTGTTCGCTCTGCAGTCGAGGACCCACGTGATCCTTTCGGACTCGCTCTTCTGGAAGGCGACACTCTCGCCGATGCTCCCGAGAGACTGGTAGAGGAGGCCCACACGGTACCATTGTTCGGTGGCCGACGAGCGATCCTGGTCAAGGCGGGAGGGCGGAACTTCAACAGCGCGGTGGAACGGCTGGTGGCGGCACCGCCTGGGATTGATTGCCGGATTGTGATTGAGGCCGGCGATTTGAAACGAGGCGCGCCGTTGCGCACGTTGTGTGAGCGCGCACCGATCGTAGCGGCGTTGCCGTGCTATGCGGATTCCAGTCGCGAGCTCGGTCGCCTGATCGACGAAGAGATGCGTCGCACCGGCATGTCGATTGCGGCGGATGCTCGCACATTGTTGACGTCGCTTATCGGCGGCGATCGTCGCGCTTCGCGATCTGAGATCGAAAAGCTCGCGCTTTATGCCCTGGGCGGAAGCAGCATCGAGATAGCAGATGTGATGGCCGTGGTGGCGGACGCTACAGCGCCGGCGGTTGACGCCGCGATTGATGCGGCGTTTGCCGGCCGGGCGAACGATGTCGAGATCAATTTCGGCAAGGTCCGGGCAAGTGGCGTCTCAGCAAGTACGATAGCCGCCGCAGCGGTTCGTCAGGCGGCAGCGCTCCACCGTTTCAGGCTCGCCATGGATTCCGGGAGCTCAGTCGATGACGTGATCAAGCGCACCACTCCAGCGATACATTTCAGTCGTGAGAAAGCCGTGAGGGCGGCGCTTGAGACGTGGACTTCCAAACGGCTTGAGCGGTTGATCGGGCAACTCGGCGAAACGACGCTCGAAGCTCGCAAGAATTCGGATTTGGCCTATCCGATCGTGCAACGGGCACTGCTGTCCATCGCGGTGGCGGCGCGGCGCAAGGAATGAAGGGAGGGGCGCGGCATGCCCCCGGTCCTTCCGCACCAGCACCTGCCTACGATGCCCGCACCAGTCTTCGCACGATATCGCGGAGCTGATCGAGGCTGCGGTATTTGATGTGAACCGCCCCCCCGCTGCTGCCATGATCAACCGTAACGGCCAGGCCAAGTGCATCCGACACCTGCTTTTCCATCGCGATGGTATCGGCTTCCTTTTGACGAGGCTGGCGTGTCTGACCCTTGCCGTGGTCGCGGGCCAGCGCTTCCACTTGGCGCACATTGAGCCCACGCTCGATGATTTGCTGCGCAATTCGCTCCGGGTCGGGGTGTCCGATCAGCGCCCTCGCATGACCGGCGGAAAATTGTCCGGAGCGGATGGCAGTCTTGACGAATTCCGGAAGCTTCAAGAGACGCAACATGTTGGCGACGTGGCTGCGGCTTTTGCCCACCACCTTGGCAATATCGTCCTGATGATATTTGAATTCGCTGATGAGCGATTGATAGCCTGCGGCCTCTTCCAGCGGATTTAAGTCCTCGCGCTGGACGTTTTCCACGATCGCCAGCTCGAGCGCCTCGACATCGCTGACATCGAGAACAACCACCGGAACTTCGTGCAAGCCTGCGCGCTGCGCTGCCTGCCAACGCCGCTCGCCCGCGATGATTTCAAAAGCATCGTTAGCGCCCCGTACCGGTCGTACGGCGATCGGCTGAATGATGCCGCGTTCCTTGATGGAGCTTGCGAGCTCATCAAGCTGGGCGACGGGAAATTCGCGGCGCGGATTGCGCGGATTGGGGCGAAGAAATTCGATCGGCACCCGGCGTTGGCTACGCACGCGCTCGGAGGTGGTATTGGCTTCGGCGCCCATGTCGCCGATCAGAGATGCCAGGCCGCGCCCCAGTCGCGACCGCGTCGTATCTTCCGCCATCGCGGCTTCTCCTGAGAAATCGTTCACTTCATTCGCCTCATCGATTCGCAACTGCGGGCGCGTATGCGGTGATTCGAATCAGTGTGGCGCAAGAGCCGTCAATTCCCGTTCGCGTTTAATGATCTCGGTGGCGAGGCGTAGATAGGCTTCGCTGCCCACGCATTTGAGGTCATAGACCAGCACCGGTTTACCGTAGGACGGCGCCTCCGATATCCGGACATTACGCGGGATAACCGTGTCATAGACCTTCTTGCCCATGAACTCGCGAACATCTGCCACTACTTGTCCAGCGAGATTGTTGCGCGCGTCGAACATGGTCAGAACGATGCCATGAATGCTGAGCTCCGGATTGAGGGTCTGCTTGACCTGCTCGACGGTCTTTAATAGCTGCGACAGCCCCTCGAGCGCGAAGAACTCGCATTGCAGTGGCACCAGAATGGAGTTCGCGGCCGCCATGGCATTGACGGTCAAAAGATTCAACGAAGGCGGGCAATCGACCAGAATATAGCTGAATCCGACCTCGTCCGGATGCGGTGTTGCAAACGCCGCAAGTGCGTTACGCAGCCGAAACGCGCGGTCGCGCGTGTGTCCGACTTCCAGCTCGAAGCCCGAAAGATCGAGCGTGGAGGACGCAATGGACAGACGTGGAACCGCAGTCGGCAACACTGCCGACCGAAGCGGGGCTTCGCCGATCAACACATCATAGGTCGAGAAGCGCCGATTGGCGCGGTCAATACCAAGGCCGGTGGAGGCGTTGCCTTGAGGATCGAGATCTACGATCAGCACGGTTTCTCCAACCGCAGCGAGCGCAGTGCCGAGATTGATTGCGGTAGTGGTTTTTCCAACCCCGCCCTTTTGGTTGGCAATTGCCAGAGTGCGGGGCGGTTGTGGAACCTTGTGTGGGGTAGCTCCATTGGCGGGAGCGGCGCTGGATTGATTGGACATGGCGACTGGCCTCGTTACAGATTCGATGGGGCTTGGCGAATTCGAAGCGGAGTGCGTTCCGATAGCGTGTGGACGATCAAGATTCGCCCGGATCTGCTGGTCTTGCTGGGTACCTGTTCGGCTTCAATATTCCAATGTTTGGTAGCCTGGGTCAATTCAATATCTAAATCTTGACCCTTCAGCAAAAAGGCTTTTGCACCTTTTTTTAAGAATGGTGCGATCATTGTAAACAAATCCGGCAATCGCGCCACTGCTCGCGCCGTAACGTAGTTGGGCATTGGCCGAAGCGCCGGCCCCAATGTCTCAATTCGTGCGGCATGCACGATCCCTGGTGCCTTTGATTCGCGAACGGCTTCACGTAAAAATGCAGCCTTTTTCATATTGCTTTCGATCAGATGAACGCAAGCGCCTGGAACATCCGCAAGCGAACACGCAACGACGATTCCGGGAAATCCACCGCCCGAGCCGAGATCGAGCCAGACCGGCGGATTTCCGTGCGGGCTTGTCGGAACGAGTTGTAAAAGTTGGAGCGAGTCCGCGATGTGGCGAGTCCAGAGCGACGAAATCGTCGAAGACGAAATGAGATTCGTTCGACGCTGCCAAGCCAGCAGCAATGCTACGAACCGATCAAGCCGAGCAGTTGTTTCACGTGAAACATCGAACATCGCCAACGCGTGTTCGCGATCCGCAGCGAGATCGATTGTGGAGTCCGGCATTTGGTTCATCGCCGAGAATCCTCCGCGCTTCTACAATATCATGGGCGATCAACAAGACTTCAATGCGTAGCGTATTTTTCGATCAGGTTGACTCCGCCAGCGCAGTTGCCCTGCCTGCCCCGGGCTGTGCGGTGTCCCCACGTCGGCGATTACTGGACCGCCTGGTCCGGGCCTGGCGATGACAGCGGAGCGCGTGTCAAGCTGATCGGGAAGCGCCCTCGGGAAGCGCTTTTGGCGCTACTCGCGCAATCTGGCCTCGTCGCACAAAGGCTGCCAATAATGTCAAGGCGGCGGGGGTGATCCCATCAAGGCGGGCCGCGTGGCCGATTGTGCGTGGTCGCGCGGCTGAAAGCTTTTGCCGCGCTTCGTTGGAAAGGCCGGGCACGACGGCGTAGTCGATCGTATCCGGGATCCCAATAGCCTCGTCACGCCGAAACGCCGCCACTTCAGCGGCCTGTCGTTCCAGGTAAACGGCATACTTCGCGTCGGTTTCAAGCTGAACCCCGATGCTGGCCGGCACGTCAAGAAACTCCGGCCAGATCCGTGCAATCTCGGCAAGGCCGATGTCCGGATAGGAGAGCAGCTCGAAGGCTGTGCGCCGATGACCATCCCGATTTAGGGCAAAACCGTATCGCTCAGCTTCGCTTGAAGTCACCGACAGGCCCCGGGCCCGTTCCCGCCACGTGGTGAGCGCTGCGATCTTGTTGTGATAAAGGTCCCGGCGGACTTGCCCAACGCAACCGATTTTGATCCCGATTCCCGTGAGCCGTTGGTCTGCATTATCGGCCCGCAAAGATAAACGGAACTCTGCCCGCGACGTGAACATCCGGTACGGCTCCGTGACGCCTCGGCTAATTAAGTCGTCGATCATCACGCCCAGATAGGATTGAGACCGGTCGAAGGTGATTTCCGCTGACCCGCCGGCGCGAGCCGCAGCATTGAGACCCGCTATCAACCCCTGTCCGGCCGCTTCTTCGTATCCGGTCGTGCCGTTGATCTGGCCAGCCAAAAAGAGCCCGCGAAGGCGCTTGGTTTCCAAGGTCGGATGCAACTCCCGCGGATCCACGTGATCGTACTCTATGGCATAACCGGGCCGCGTGATCCATGCACGCGCCAGTCCCGGGATGGTGGCCACCAAGGCGCGCTGCACATCAATGGGCAGCGACGTGGAGATGCCATTCGGATAAACGATGGGGTCGTCGAGACCTTCGGGCTCCAGGAATATCTGATGGCCATCGCGTTCTCCAAACCGAACGATCTTATCTTCGATGGAGGGACAATAACGCGGACCTCGACTTTGGATCTGGCCCGAATACATGGGCGATCGGTGCACATTGGCTTGAATAATGGCGTGCGTGGCTTTGGTCGTACGGGTGATGCCGCATTGGATTTGCGGATTATCGATTCGGTTTGTCAACGCCGAAAATGGCTCGGGCGGATCGTCTCCGGGCTGCATTTCCAACTGGGCCCAATCGATCGTGCGACCGTCAATTCGTGGCGGCGTGCCGGTTTTGAGCCGTCCGAGAGTCAAGCCGATTCGCTCCAACGTGTTCGATAGTCCGACCGACGGAGCCTCTCCGACCCGCCCTGCCGGCGTAGTTTGATCGCCGATATGAATTAGTCCTCGTAGAAACGTTCCTGTCGTCAGAACCACTGCCCCGGCTGAACAAATTCGGCCGTCACCGAACCTTACGCCGGTAACCACCCCCTCCCCCATCAATACATCGTCAGCCTCTCCGACGATGACCATCAGGTTGGAATAGCGGCGGATAGCTTGCTGCATCGCCGCCGCGTAAAGCCTCCGATCTGCTTGCGCTCGCGGGCCCCGAACTGCCGGACCCTTCCGGCGATTAAGCATTCGAAACTGAATGCCACCGAGGTCAGCGACGCGGCCCATCAGGCCGTCGAGGGCATCGACCTCCCGCACCAGGTGGCCCTTGCCGAGGCCGCCAATAGCGGGATTGCACGACATCGCCCCGATCGTGTCAAAGCGATGCGTAATCAGCGCCGTGCAGGCTCCCATGCGCGCGGCCGCAGCGGCAGCCTCGCAGCCGGCATGACCACCGCCAATAACTATCACATCGTACCGCATGTCCATGTTGCCAATTCCGTCAGGGGCAGACCTTTAGGACAGCTGCAAGAGTCGCTTCTCGATGACATGGCCGCCGTCTTTGGCTGACCAAAACCAACGAAAGTGAAGCCGTTAATTCTGCGCCTGTCCTTAGCGGCGCCGCATGGTGACGTCAAAACTCAATTGCCGAAGAAGGCTGTTTCACGTGAAACATCTCATTTGCCGATGCAAAAGTCTCGGAAAATGACGTCGAGGACATTCTCGACGTCCACGCGCCCGCTCAGTCGCCCCAAAGCTCGAGCCGCAAGACGAAGCTCTTCCGCAATAATATCTTCGCGTCCGCCGTTACCCTCGACACCGGCACGCCGTAAAGCCTCCGCACAGTCCAGCAAATCGGTACGATGCCTTTGCCGCGTAATGATCGATGATTCCGTCCCGGCAAAAAATTGATCGGCATAAGCCGCAAGCCCCCCGACAAGCTCATCAAATGACGCCCCGGTCGCTGCAGAAATACGATATTTCACGTTGCACCCGCCTCCTGCAAGTTCACCCTCACCAACCTCCTTTCCGTCAACCAAATCGCTCTTGTTCGACAATACCCAAACCGGTGGCGTATCCGGCCCCATCATTTCCGCCGCCGGCGTCGGATTCTTGAGCGTTGCGTCAGTCACCCACAGCACGAGGTCCGAAGCTTCGGCGCGCGCGCGCGCGCGGCGCACTCCCTCCTGCTCGACCGGATCGTCCGCATCGCGCAGTCCCGCGGTATCAAGGATCGTGATCGGAAAGCCTCCAAGATCGAGATGAACCTCAATGATATCCCGCGTGGTCCCCGGGTAAGACGATACGATGGCCGCGGACCGCCTCGCCAGTCGGTTGACGATACTGGATTTTCCTACATTCACCGGACCTGCGACCGCAACCGTCAGCCCCTCCCGCAACCGTTCGCTATGATGCGACCCCGCTAAAAGATCACGGATTTCCCCTTCAAGTTCTGCCGCAATCGCCAACGCTGGCTGCAGCAATTTTTCCGACACATCGCTTTCGTCCGGGAAATCGATCAATGCCTCGACCAGCGCCAACGCCTCGATTAATCGCTCACGCCAGCGCTCGGCCCGCTCACCCAACAATCCCTTGAGCTGTAGAA
>Ga0257161_1000048_pt1 | contig 28246 bp, 28 predicted proteins | sample NR01A_FD_185954 | JGI IMG/M metagenome (GOLD analysis project Ga0257161, IMG submission 185954) | Soil microbial communities from H.J. Andrews Experimental Forest, Oregon, United States - NR-01-A | ecosystem: Environmental > Terrestrial > Soil > Temperate forest > Bulk soil | place: USA: Oregon... | reverse complement strand
CCAGTTCTACGACATTCGCCACCGCGTCGAATGGCACGCGCATGCGATCCCGCGCAATCGCACCCTGTGCGGCCTTGCGCTCGGCTACGAGGCGAAGCATCCGCTTGACTACGGGCTCGATCGGGCTGTGATCGCCGGCACGGCTACCGGGAGGCCCTATGCGGCGCTGGTTCATGCGACCGCCAAGCCCGGTAAGCTGTGGGCGGACGCACATTGGGTGGCGGTGGCGCGCGGTGTACGCGATCGTGGCTTTGATGTCGTGCTGCCTTGGGGCGCCGCCGCGGAGCGCGTTCGCAGCGAGACAATCGCGGCCGCCGTCGGCCTTGGCCAAGGACATCGCCAAGGACATGGCCAGGTGCCGGATCGCCGGCCGCTCGATGCGGTCGCAGCGCTGATCGCGGGCGCCTCGTTCGTGATCGGGGTCGATACCGGTCTCGTCCACATCGCGGCGGCGCTCGGCGTGCCGCTGGTCGCGATTTTCGTCGATAGCGAGCCGGGCTTGACCGGCCCCATGGGAGGTGGCCCGATAGCCGTGGTGGGCGGCAAACGCGCGTCACCCGATCCGGCGGAGGTCTTGCAGGCCCTCGACCGCGTTGTCCGGCGTGCATGATGATGAAGCGCGTATTGGGGGGCATCGATACCCGGGCGCAGATCGCGCTTCTCGCCGTGCTCGCCGTCTATTTCATGGTGTGGCCGCTTTGGCGCATCGGCTTTCCGATCGAGATCGCGCAGAACGAGGGCTGGAACGCCTATCACGCCGACGCCGCCATGGGCGCGGCCCCTCTCTACCCGCCGACCGACACGCTCATCGTCAACAACTACCCGCCGCTCTCCTTCTATGTGGTGGGCGGGCTTGCGCGGGTTTTCGGCGATGCTCTTTACGTGGGGCGGGTGCTGTCGCTGATCGCTGTAGTCGGGCTTGGTGGGCTGATCGCAACGGTGATCCGGCAACTCGGCGCCGGCGGCGCGGGGGCCGCGGTCGGTGGGCTGTGGTTCGTGGCCGTCATGGCGCGCTCCTTCACCCGTTTCGTCGGCATGGAAGACCCCCAGCTGGTCGGGCATGCTTTGATGATGGGCGCGCTCGTCTGGCTCATGGCTCGCGAGGCGCGCGGCAAATCGGTGGTGCCGCCAATCCTGGCCATGGTGGCGGCGGGTTTCTACAAGCACAACATCGTGGCGGTTCCGCTGACCGCCCTCATTTGGCTTGCCATCAAGGATTGGCGTCGCGCCGTAGTGCCGATCGCCATCGGGGCCGGCGCCGCGGCGCTAGGGCTCATGATCTGCGTCGCGATCTACGGGGACGTGTTTCTCGCCAATCTCTTCACCGCCCGCGCCTATCGGGTGATGCGGGCGATCAACGGGCTCGGCCGGTTGCAATGGATTCTGCCGGCGCTGGTGCTGTGGGGGATATGGGTTGCGGCAGAACGCAAGAGCCGCGCCGCGCGTTTCACCGCGTTGTTTGTGGCCGTCGCGTTCATGGCGTTCGTGGTCCAGTGGAGCGGGGAAGCGATCCTCGACAACGCCCAATTCGATCTCGTGATCACGACCGCGGTCGGCCTCGGCCTCGCCTTTGACCGCGTCGGCAAGACGGCGTTCGGACAGCGGTATGGCGAGACCGCGGCGCGGGCCGTCGTCGTGCTGGTGGTGGCGGTAAGACTCCTCGCCACCCTGCGGATCGAACCGACGCTGGTGCTGTTCGACCCGGATTACCGCGCGCAATACTTCGCCAATGCGCAAGTGGTGCGGGAGGAGGCGGCACGCATCGCGAAAATCGCCGGGCCGGTCGCGTGCGACTTCAAGGTGGTATGCCGGCTTGCCGGCAAGCCGTTCTCCTATGACGACTTTCGCGCCGAAATGCTGGTGGCGACCGGCGCCTCAGGCGGCCTCGACGAGCAGGGGCTGATGCGCGCCCACCGCCTCACTTACGTACGCAATGATCCGCGCGGCGGCATCGAGGCGCTTTTTCGCGCGATCGTGGGCAGGCCGTAGATGGGGTAAACCAAGGCCCGTTACCGAAGCCCGGTTTCGCTTGTCGGTCAACCCGGGCTGCGGCCTACGGCCCCGGTGGCTCCTTGGGCGCATCGGCCCGCGGGCGAATCACTCCCCAGCCGATCCGCAACAGCGGCAGGCGTCCCTGCACCCCACGCTCGAAGGCGCGCGGCACGTCCGCTATGAGCCCCGGAAAGCGCGCCGCGATCTCGGCAGGCACTTGCGGACGGGTGTCTTCATTGGGCCACACCACGACCGCGCCCTTGCGGCGCACGTCATCTGCCGTGATCCATGGCGTGCGCTCAGGTGTTGCATCGAGATAGAGGCTTGGCCGCGTCGGCGCGCCGAGCGCAACCAGCGCGGCGGTGCGCGGCTCTCCGGCCACGATGGATAGGGACGCGCCGGTGCGGCGCTCGAAGTTCTCTGCAAAGAAGCGGCCCATCGCGCCGGCGGGCCGGTCGACGCCGGTGCCGGACACACCGAGCCACGGCAGTGCGACGATCGCTGCGGCCGTGCCTAGCGGCGGCGCTGCCAGCAGCAGCGACCATGCCGTGGCAACGACACGCGGCCGATGCCAGCTGATCGCATTTCCCGCCAACACCACGACCGCAAGCCCCGACAGCACCAGATAGGGCGCCAGGCTTCCGGGCGTCGGCCGCTCGCCGGACAGGCCGGCGACAAGCGCCGCAGCGAGCGCCGGAGCGACAGCAAAGAAGTAGACGAAGCGCCGCCCGAACGGATCAGTGAAGCTGCGCACGAATACCGGCACCTTCTCCACGGCGCCGAAACGCCATTTGCTGCCGAGCGCCACAAGAACAATGAGGCCCGTGTGGCTCAGAGCCATGAGCTCCACAAAGCCGAATAAATTGCTCAGATAGGAACCCCGCGTCGGCAGACTGAGTTCGAGCGAGAACCTGTCGCTCGCCAGATCGAGCCAGATCAGGTGGGGAAACAGCACGGCCACGATCACGACGCTGGCCAGCCACGGCTCGGCGGACCGCAGCCCCCGCCGTCCGCGCCGCGTCGCTGCCAGGAAGATGAAGATCGCGAGGACCAGAATGAGTCCCGCATATGTGGTCAGCAGCAACAGCCCGAGCTGCAGCGCGAGCAGGAACCACGCCGCGCGCTGACGCTCTGCGACCGCGCGCCATAGGTTGACGAGGGCGAAGACCGTAAACGGCATCGCCAAGACAGCCGGGCCGAAATCGGGCGTCGGCGCCGTAAAAGCGAAAATGCCGGCCATCAGCAGCACGGCGAACATCGCATGGTGCACCCCGACGATGGCGCGCGCCAGCGTGAACACGCCATAGTACGCGATCACGACGCACCCCTGGGCGAGCAAGTACACGCCCGGGGCGCCGGCGATACGGAAAGCAATTTCCGCCACCCAGAAGGCGAGCGGCGGACCAAACGAGCTGCCGAGCTCAAATTCGTGGCCGATCGCGAGCACCAGCGGAAGTTCGCCCGGCGGCGACCAATAGAAGAGCGACGGCACCAGCCACCACAGCGTCCCCTGGACGAGCGTCGCCGTCCAGAACGCCAACCGAGGCTGCGAGCGCAGCAATTCGACAATGAGGGAGGTGTAGAGCATCGCCGCCTTAAGAGCGCGGGAGTCCCGCCCGCATCTTCAAAGAGTGCCGGGAGTGTAGCCCGCATGGAGCGAAGCGCAATGCGGGGACAGCCGCGCCCTGTGCTCGACCAACCAAGCGTGCGGCTCTTTACAGCGCAAGCAGATCGGGTGCAACATCGTCGCCGACCCCGCCTGCGGCGTCCCGGCGTTCGTTGTAGGCGGCCACGACCGGGGCGAAGCTGCGGCGGTGATGCACCGTGGGGCCGAGCGCCGCCAGTGCACGGCAATGCTCCGGCACGGCATATCCCATATGCCGCTCGAAGCCGTAGCCTGGATGGGCGGCCCCGATCTGCATCATCAGGCGGTCGCGCACCACCTTGGCGACGATCGATGCCGCCGCGATGGACAGCACCAGCGCATCGCCGCAGACCACTGCCTCGCAGTCGCAGTCGCAGTCGACGTCAATGCGATCGATCCCATCGACGAACACCAGCCGCGGCCGCACCGCCAGCGCCGCGACCGCGCGCGCGAGCGCCCACAGGGAGGCGCGCCGGATATTGTCGCGGTCGATGCGGGCCCGCGAGCCGAAGGCGACACCCACCTCGGCGGTCGCGAAAATGCGCTCATAGAGCTTGTCGCGCTCGACCGCGGTGAGTTTCTTGGAATCGTTGAGACCGCGCGGAATATGGTTCGGATCGAGAATTACTGCCGCGGCCACCACGGGACCGGCCAACGGACCGCGCCCGGCCTCGTCACAGCCCGCAACCGGAAACACCCCGCGCCTTATGGCAGCCCGTTCGCGCGCAAAGGTCGGCCGGACGGGCGGGTCACCCAAGGGCAGCCGCGGCGCGGCGGACAATGCGGCGCTTTTGGCAACCCCGCCGGAATCTACAGACCTGCGAGTGGTGTTGCGACTCATCGTGCCCGTTCCATAGGCGCAGGGCAAATCTTTCACCCTCCCCAATCGAAATCGGCTGTTGCCGATTTCGATCACTTTATTGAGTGGCCGAAACCCGCGTATACGCGGTTTCGGCAGGGGGAGGGGCGGACTGCCGGAGGTGACGACCCCGCCTTTATGAGGTCTCACCGAGTCGTTCAAGAGCGACTCAGTCAAAGCACGATGTATCCAGGCGGCCCCACACAGCAAGCGGGCCAAGCCGCTCCTGCGACGAGATGCGATCCCCACAGCATCCACCCGGAGAGGCTTTACCGATAAGTCGCCCGTGCACCGGCTGGGGGTGCTGTTGCGGCCGCCCGCGTGTGCGTCGGGATAAGCATAAGCACCTTGGCGATGGTGGCGGCGTGCAGCGGCTCCGCTTTTTCCATATTGAAGTGCGTGATTCCCGGCGTCTGAGCGAGATCGACGTTTTCCAGCGTGCCATGAAACCCGGGTCCCTTCGTGATCTGTCCGTGCCACGTGCTGCCCAACTGGAAGTAGTTGACCGCCCTTGCCACATTGGCCGAGGCCGGCGCGGAATCCACCGGCGAAAAGGTGACCAAGAGGGCGACCGGAACCCCTGCCGCGCCGAGGCGCTGGGCCATTGCGATCGCAGCGTCCGCACCGAGCGAGTGCCCGATAATGATGATCGGCCCGTGCGAGCCGCTACGCCATTTTGCGATTGCCGAGTGGGCGAGCTCTTCGGCCTCGGAATGGCTGTGCACCTCGCCCGCGATCCCGCGGGCCTGCAACTTCGCTTGCAGAAAATCCATCCCGCTTGAGAATATGTCGGCAAGGCCCTTGAGCAGATAAACCTGATAGGGCCGATTGGCGCCGGTCTTTCCGACCCCCTTGCCGCCCCCCTTGGCGGTCGCGCGATGACAGGCCGATCCGAACAAAATGCCGGCCGCTATCATCAGCGTCAAAGCGTGTCGTGCAATCATTGTCCCCTCCGACTTCCCACGCGCGATGTTCTAGCGCGCGTCGGCGATTTGTGAAGCCTTGATTCCCGGCAGTGCATTTATGTCTCGGCAGCGTTGCGGATCGGCGATGGCGGCCTGCTTCCATCATGCCACGCCCCATGCCAATACGGGTGGGGTCGCTCTCGCAACGCGCGGCAGCGCCAGTTTTCCGCCCTTGCCCAAGACGGCACTCAAGACAGCACTGCGTCCCATGAATCTCCGCCGCGCCATTTCGAGCAAGCTCGTCTCGGTGCTGCTTTTTGCGGTGATGTCCGCATTGGTTCGATCTGTCGGGGAGACGGTCCCGCTCGGGCAAGTGGTATTCTTCCGCAGCGCGTTCGCCATTATTCCGGTGATGGTCATCTATGCGTGGCGCGGCGAGCTTGGTGCGGCGCTTCGAACCGGACGACCGCTCGGCCACGTCACGCGCGGCCTCATCGCCGTCGTCAGCATGTTCCTCAACTTCGCGGCCCTCGCGCGCCTGCCGCTGGTCGACGCCACCGCGATCTCTTTTGCGGCCCCCTTTATAACCGTTGCTCTCGCGGCGCTCGTTCTCAAGGAGCCGGTGCGGGCCTATCGCTGGTCCGCCGTGGTGGTCGGATTTGGCGGCGTGCTGGTGATGCTGTGGCCCTATCTCGATGGCGGGGCGCTCGTTGCCGCGGGCTCGACAGTCGGCACGATCGGCGCCGCCTGCGCCGTGACCGCCGCATTCACCAACGCCGGCGCCACCATCCAGACGCGACGGCTCACCAACAGCGAGACCACAGCCTCGATCGTGTTCTATTTCTCGCTGATCTGCACCGTTGCCGGTCTCGCGTCGCTGCCGTTTGCCTGGCACGCTCCCAGCGCGACCGAATTCACTGCGCTCATCTCGATCGGCGTGATCGGAGGCCTGTCGCACATATTCCTGACCGAGAGCTACCGCTACGCGCCGGCGTCCGTGGTGGCGCCGTTCGACTATGTGGCGCTGCTGTGGGCGTTCTTCTTCGGCTATATGCTGTTCGGCGAAATTCCCAGCCGATACGTCTATGCGGGCGCCGCGATCGTGGCAGGCTCCGGCTTATTCGTTATCTGGCGCGAACGGCCGCGGGGTCTTAAAGGTCAACCTCGTGGAAAAATGCTCTAAAGCACGGGCCGAGGGCTGCGCCTCTGATTTTGCTATGTTTTTATGAATTAGTTCGTTTCCACAAAATGTCCCGCGGAAAGTGAGATGGCCGACGTAGCTGCCGCCGACCGGACATCGGCTCCGCGGCTAAGCTTTGATTTTGTTATGATTTTATGAATGAGTTCGTTTTGCCAAAATGCTTGGCGGCGACCTAACGACGGGTCTGGAATAGGTATTATTGTAAGTATATGAAGTGCGGCCCCAACGCCCAGTCGCCCCAATCGTCTGAAGCTCGAACATCGTTCGTCCCGTCGAACCAACCGTTGATAACACCATCGCGTCACTGAACATCGCGGTAGGCGCCGAAAATGCGCAGGCGCGAAGATATTTCAATCAACACTGAAATGTCTCTCGACAAGAGCGAGTTATTTCTATATTCGTTGAATTATGGAAAAATCAGATGCCGTCGCGGCCCTGGCCGCTCTCGCCCAAGACAATCGCCTCGACGTGTTTCGACTCCTCGTGCAGGCCGGACCGGAAGGCATGCCGGCTGGTGCCGTAGCGAGCGCCCTCGACCTCGCCCCTAACACCCTCACGTTCCATTTCGATCGGCTGCGCCAAGCGGGCTTGGTCACGGTGCACCGTGAGGGTCGCTCGATGATCTACGCCGCACGTTTCGAGACCATGAACGCGCTGCTCGGCTTCCTAACCGAAAACTGCTGCGGGGGCGCACCAGAAAAGTGCGTACCGGCAGTGGCCTGCAAGCCCACGCGCGGCAAGCGCCCCAAAGTTAGCGCCTGAAGGAGTCGCACATGAAACGTATGCACGTTCACGTCGCAGTTGAGGACATCTATCACTCGATCAATTTCTATTCCGCGCTATTTGCCGCACAGCCCGCCGTCGTTAAATCTGATTATGCGAAGTGGATGCTCGATGATCCGCGAGTCAACTTCGCGATCTCGACGCGCGGTCGTGAGCCGGGCCTTGATCATCTCGGGATTCAGGTCGAGAGCGAGAACGAGCTGCACGAAGTCTATGCCCGCTTGCGCGAGGCCGGTGGTACCATCATCGAGCAAGGGCAGACAAGTTGCTGCTACGCAAAGTCGGAAAAGTCGTGGATCGATGATCCCGCCGGCATTGCGTGGGAGACATTCCACACGACTGGCGAAAGCACCGATTACGGTGATGGCACCGGAGAGCGCGATGCGCGCTTGGCGCGCGCTAAGGCCTGTTGCGTGCCAGCGACGCCAGCTCCGGCCACCTGTTGCGCGCAGTGAGGCGCGCCATGAGCGATCGACCGTTCAACGTGCTGTTTCTCTGCACCGGGAATTCCGCTCGATCGATCATGGCGGAAGCGATCTTAAACAAGCTGGGCGTGGGGAAATTCTGCGCCTACAGCGCGGGGAGCCAGCCCAAGGGGCGCATACACTCGGAAACCTCTCAGCTCTTGCAGGGCCTCGGCTTTGACACGTCGGGATTGCGTTCGAAGTCGTGGAGCGAGTTCGCCACGCCGGGAGTTCCGCCGCTCGATTTTGTGTTCACGGTCTGCGATAACGCGGCGGGCGAGACCTGTCCGGTATGGCCGGGCCAGCCTATGACAGCGCATTGGGGCATCCCCGATCCGGCTGAAGCCAAAGGCACGCCGGCCGAGATCGCGTTGGCTTTCAAAGATGCTTACCGCATGTTGCATCAACGCATCGGCGTTTTCACCGCGCTGCCGTTGCGCTCGCTCGATCAACTGAGCCTGCAAAACAAACTAAGAGAAATCGGACGCATGCAGGATGCGACGGCTAAGGCGCCGGAGCCGAGTTGATGCCCTCGCTTGCTCAACGTCTCTTTGCGGAATGGTTGGGAACGGCGTTCCTGCTTGCGGCCGTCGTCGGCTCCGGCATCATGGCTGCCAAACTCGCGGGTGATGGGGCTGTCGCGCTCCTCTGCAATACCATCCCGACCGGCGCGATACTCGTCGTGCTGATCCTGATATTTGGTCCGCTGTCCGGGGCGCACTTCAACCCGGCTGTGAGCTTGGCCTTTGCGCTGCGCCGTGAGCTGCCGTGGTCAACCGCCGCTTTGTACATTGCGGTGCAACTGCTGGGCGGAGTCGCAGGCGTTTGGATGGCGCATCTGATGTTCGAACTGCCCCTGTGGCAATTCTCCGCCACAGTACGCACCGGGCCAGGGCAATGGTTGGCGGAAGCGGTCGCTACCTTTGGCCTGGTGCTGACGATCTTCGGCTGCATCGCACGCGCACCAGCGGCGGTGCCCTATGCGGTCGGCCTCTACGTCACCTCCGCTTATTGGTTCACAGCCTCCACGTCCTTTGCCAATCCAGCCGTAACCATCGCACGTTCGTTTTCCGATACCTTTGCCGGCATTGCTCCGGCCGGCGTCTTTGCCTTCATAGCGGCTCAACTCGTCGGCATGCTCGCAGCAGTCGCGATAGGAGCATGGCTGTGGCCAAAAGGGTGTAAAGGAGACCATGCGGATCGCATAATACCTGGGCGCAAGGCGCCCTAAAACGCCTTGAACGTGATGATTGTCCTGGTGTCCAGAATGCCCGGAATGGTCTGGACCTTGTCGTTGACAAAATGGCCGATGTCGGTGCCGTGTTCGACATAGAACTTCACCAGCAGGTCGAAGTCACCGGCGGTCGAATAAATTTCGGACGCGATCTCGGCATCGGCCAGCGCATTGGCGACCGAATAGGCCTTGCCGAGGTGGCATTTGATTTGAACAAAAAACGGAATCACGCGTTTCTCCTTGCGGCCCGGGGCGGCGCCCGCAGTCCAGCAAAACCGCGGCGCGTTGACAAGTCGGTAGAACACTTGTGCACCGCGCGCGTCGCGCTTGACCGGAGGGCATGGTGGCTGAGGATTTCTTGAAGGCCGATCCGCTAAAGTTCATCGGGGTGGGGGTGCTGGGTCTCGCCGTCCCGATCTTTTTCCCGGCGCTGCGGCCGCAACTGGTTGCGCTCTTGAAAGCTGGCGCCAAACTCGCCCTGGAGGCTGAGTTCGATGCCGACGATGCGCTCGCCGACGGGCTCGTGGATACCGCGGTCAATGCATTGATGCGCGTCTCCGCGCAAGACTCCGAACAGGACCTTTGCGACAGATCCGAGGCGACGGTGAACCGCTTTCTCGCCGCGGCCCGCGCCAGCGCGGCGCGCCGCGGCTGGGATCAGCAGGATGTGGCGCACCGCTATCACAAGCGCCTTGTCAAGCTCGATCATGCCATTTCGCGCGCCCACCCCCCGGCGCGAGCGCCGCAGCGTATCGCTCTGGAGCATGCATCGAAACTGTTGAAAAGACATCATGCGGTGTCGGAACGCCGCCTCGCGGATGCCCCCCGAGGAAACCTCACCTCTTCGCGGGCAAAGTTCGATCATGGGAACGGGCGTAGCCAATCGCCACCGGCCGGAATACGCGCTTGAAGTGCGCATAGCCTGACCACTTGCGCCGCCGACTTAAGGGATATGGCGGTCGTTATAGGGAAGGGGCTGGACGGAACATCTGCCCGGGAGGGAACCGTTCTCGCTGTGAACCCGTTAATGTCGTCGTCGCTGCGGGTGAGACTTCAAAACCGCGAGAGGAGAAATTCGAATGGCGCTGTTGGAGGATGCCTTCAAGGGCGGAGGGATCATGATGGGAATCGCCGCCGGCGTTGGCGCGGCTTTGGTTGCGCCCGTACTGATCCCGGCCCTGCGACCGATCGCAAAATCGGTCCTCAAGGCAGGGTTGATGGCCTATGACCAGGGGCGGGTTGCGCTGGCCGAGCTCAACGAGCAGACCGGAGACATGCTGGCCGAAGCGCGGGCAGAGCTTGCGCAAGGGGACAAAGGGGCAGCCGGAGAGCACGCTGGTTGATCTCCTGCTGTCTTTTGTCTGGGAGCGCGGGCGTCTCGCCCGCATCAAAGAAAGAGCGGGCGAGACGCCCGCGCTCCCAGAAGCGTGCCCTCACGAGCCGGCGGGCCGGTTCGCCATGCGCGGCTACGTGAGCCGGAGCCTCGCCAGGCAACCTCGCCGGTGAAACCGATGGCCGTAGCCGTTCACGGTGTCGAGCAGGCTTATGCGAGAATGAATGCCGGCACCGAGCTGGCAGAGAACGTCTCGTCTGAAAATCGCGATGAGGCGGCGCAGGCCGACAGAACCGGCATTTTCGTCGCGATCGTGCCGGTGCATACGGCGGTGGCGGGACGCGCGCGGCTTCAAGTTTCCGGCCTGCGCGGGGCACCGGAACTCGCAAAATTGATCGAGCGGGGGCTGACGGGGTTTGGCGGCGTCCGCGATATCTCGGCCGGCGCGCTGACCGGTAACGTGACCGTCTGTTATGCGAGCCCGACCTCCCTCGACCAAATTATTTCACGGATCGCCGCGCTTTTGCGAGGCGAAATCGTGCCGGCGAGCGACGAGGCCGAGCCCTTGCTGCCGCATTGGCACACCGCAGATGGGGCGGCCATCGCGGAGAGGCTCGGGACCTCTTCGTCGCGAGGCCTGTCCCCGCAAGAGGCGAGCCGAAGACTGATGCGCGCGGGCGCCAATGCGATGCCGTCCCTGCGACAACGCTCGGACCTAAGCATCTTGCTTGGCCAATTCAGCGGCTTGCCGGTGGCGCTCCTTGCCGGAGCCGCCCTGGTTTCCGTCGCCATCGGCGGCGTCCTGGAGGCGGGCGCCATCATGGCCGTCGTCGCTCTTAACGGCGGCATCGGGTTCGCAACCGAGAGGCGGGCGGAGCGCACCATACGCAGCCTGGAAGGCGTGGTGGCCCACACCGCGCGGGTGTTGCGCGGTGGCCGCGAATTGGAGATTGCGGCCGAAGCGGTCGTCCCCGGCGACATCATGATCTTGCAGCGTGGCATGGTCGTGCCGGCTGATGGCAGGCTCATCAGCGTTTCCGCCCTCGCCGTCAGCGAGGCCGCCCTGACTGGCGAAAGCCTGCCAGTGGCCAAATCGGTGGAACCGCTGCGGCGCTCCGATGTGCCGCTCGCAGACCGCGTCAACCTGGTGTACCGCGGCAGCATCGTGACGGGCGGCAGCGGAACGGCCATCGTGGTGGCGACGGGAGCGCGCACGGAGGTTGGCCGTATTCACCGGCTGGTCGATGCGACGATCGCCCCGCAGACTCCTTTGCAAAGGCAGCTCGATGCACTCGGCGAGCAACTGGTTTGGATCACGCTCGCAGCGAGCGGTCTCATCTTCGGCGCCGGCTGGCTGCGCGGCGTGGCGCTCATGCAATTGGCGCGCTCGTCGCTCTCGGTAGCCGTGGCCGCGGTGCCCGAAGGCCTTCCCATGGTGGCGACCTCGACCCTCGCGCTCGGGGTCGAGGAGATGAGGCGACACGGCATTTTCATCCGGCGTCTTGAGGCGGTCGAGACGCTCGCCGCTGTCGACGTCATCTGCTTCGACAAGACCGGCACTCTCACCCACGGTTCGATGTCCCTCGAACAAATCGCGGTCGGTAGCTCAATTTGGCACCGCTGCAGCGGAGCCTTTGTGGGTCCGGATAGTGCGCCGGTGCAATTGCACCGGGATTTTCGCCTGCGCCAGTTGTTGACCATGGTTTGTCTTTGCAGCGAGACGGACGTCGAGGAACGCGGCGGGCGGAACGTGCTCAACGGTACGCCGACGGAGAACGCGCTGATCCAGGCAGCGCTTGATGACGGTCTCGATGTCGCTGACCTGCGCAAGAGATTTGCGCGCCTGTTGACCCAGCATCGAACCGAAACCCATCGATTCATGGCAACGACGCATGCTGCGGAGGACGGCCTTCTGCTTGCCGTCAAGGGGAGCCCCTCGGAGGTCCTGGCGCGCTGCGCGTTGGAGCTGCGGCCCGACGGGACTCGCGACGTGCTCACGGTGCAGAGGCGCGCCGAGATTAGTGACCGCAATAACGCAATGGCGGCACAAGGCCTGCGCGTGCTCGCAGCCGCGTACCGGGACATTCGCCGGGGAGGTCTGCGCGCGGATTCCGTCGAGGTCGAGAGACTTGTTTGGATCGGGCTCGTGGGCCTTGCCGACCCCGTGCGTAGCCACTTGCCGGAATTGATGGACAAGCTGCACAACGGCGGCATCCAGACCATCATGTTGACAGGCGACCAGAGCGCCACCGCGCGGGCCGTTGCCCGGCAGATCCGGCTCAGCGAGGGAGAACCCGAAGTCATCGATGGGGCGGAGCTTGACCGGCTCAGCGCGGCCGAACTCGGTCTCGCGGCACGCCGGGCACATGCGTTTGCGCGCATCAGTCCCGGGCAGAAGCTTCGGATCGTCCGCGCTTTGCAGAACTCCGGCGCGGTGGTCGCAATGTTCGGAGACGGCATCAATGACAGCCCGGCCTTGCGTGCGGCCGATGTCGGGATCGCCATTGGCCGCGACGGTACGGCCGCGGCTCGCGAAGTCGCGGACGTATTCTTCGCGACCGAGGACCTTGCGGCGTTGCCGATGGCGATCGAGCGCGGCCGCGCCACCTATGAGAACATCCGCAGGGCGATCCACTATGTGCTGAGCACAAACGGCAGCGAGATCGCGCTGATGCTGGCGGGCACCTCCGCCGGCATGGGCGAGATGCTTACGCCGATGCAGCTTCTGTGGATCAACCTGGTGTCAGACGTGCTGCCGGCCATCGGCCTCGCCCTCGAGCCGCCAGACGCGGGCATGATGCGGCAGCCGCCAAAACAGGCCAACGAACGCATCCTGACGCGCGACCATGTCGGCCGGCTCGGCACCGAGGCTGGCGTGATTGCGGCCGGCGCGTTCGGCGCCGGGCTCTACGGCGCCCTTCGCTATGGCCACGCCTCGCCACAGGCACGGACGGTCACTTTCGGCAGTCTCGTCACCGCGCAGCTTTTGCACGCCCTCAATTATCGCTCCACTCACGGGGCGGCGGAGAGGACGCGCAATTCGATCTTGCCCAGCGTAATTACCGGATCGCTGGCCGCGCAATCCGCCGCCATGCTCCTGCCGGGCCTGCGAAATTTGCTGGGCGTTGCTGCGATCGACATTCTGGATGCTGTCGTTCTGATTGCGGGCGGCGTCTTGCCATTCTTCGTGAACGCAGCCCGCAAGACGGAACAGGCTCAAAAAACGACCCTGCATTTCCGCAGCGTCAGGCCGGGCAGCGCCCCTCCGCCGCACGCGGCCGGGGGTAGGATGGGGGTCGAGCGGCCCTCCGATCTCACCCGACTGCTGGAACGAGCAGCGCCCGCGGCCTCATCTCCGATCGCGGCGCCTGCATCAGCTTGCGATACAACTGTCGCACGAGCGCTTGCACGGCGGCTTCAAGGATCAATTCCTTGATCAGGGCGTCAGGCCGTCTCATCGCAATCGCAATCGTCAGCTTGACAACCCAGCCGACGAGGGAAATGGCACGCGTGGAATGATCATGAATGCGCTGAGCCGGGGCGATTTGCCTCGCCCACGGGCCGGCGGGTCGGCCCGAAGCCGGGAGAATCAACGCAAGTCCCACGAAGCAGTGGCGGACAGACGTGATCTCAAATTCGTCGCAGCAATGGATCACAACGCTGGCCACCAGCGCGTTGACGCGCACGCAAACAACGCCGGGGCACCTTTCGAGCGCCCGCTGCAGCACGGCGAAATCGTGATCCTGCCGCTCCCACCGCGGGATTTTGATGCGAATTCGCTGCGGCGTCCGGTGGACCACGAAGGCCCGGCTCCCTGCATCCATAGTTGCTCATCCGAGGATTTTCCGACCCGCTTCAGGTCGGTCTCGGACGACATCTGGACGCCGTAAAAGAAATTATGATGACAATTCGCTGGCCGTCTTGCTGAGGCGGGAACCGGTCGCCAAAGCCGCCTCCCTACCCTCCCCCGCAAGCGGGAGTGGGTTTTTCGATTTACCCTCCCCCGCATGCGGGGGAGGGTAGGGAGGAGGCTTGGAACCGCTGCCCGTCAGGGCGCCGCCGCTGGAAGACGTCGCCGCCCGGGCTGCGGCGGCAACAGCCCGGCCGCCCGCCCTCGCCTGCTCCATGGCGGCCATCTGGCGCGTCACCAGCGCATAGAAGAAAAGCGACGAAGCGGAGCCGAAGAGCTGGCCCCGAAGGATCTGATAGATCCCCAGAACCGCAAACACCGCTGCAATGTCCGGCCGGCCGAGGATGCGCTGAGCGCCGAATGCGTGCCATAAGTTTTCCGCCGCGCTTCCAAAAACGCTCCCCTGCGTCGCCTGAAACAGGCTCAGTCCGGACAGTGCAGTCGCGATCCCGTCGGCGTGCCTGGAACCTTCACGCAAACCGGCGAACGGTTTCGAGCGACTTACATTGCTTTGTGGTTCCAACCGGCCGGTCTCGAACAGCCTTTGATCCTCGGCCGCGGCTATAATCGGGTGCAACGGCTCGAAATAGTGCAACGTTATGCTTCCCGTGAGCGGCGTGGCAATGAGCTCGCGCATTGCCGGATGCTTCGACAACTCCCGCACGACCTTCTCGAAGAAGGGAACTTCGCCACGCCTTGACGGCACCCGCAGGCGCACCCTTCCGGGCAACTGATGTTCAACGTAGGCGACCGGAATCATATCGGCTTGCTCTCTTGCTAGGGTCGAAGATCTCCCATTTCGGATTGCTTTGCGGAAATTGGCCGGTCCCGCGCGTTGGCAATTTGCGAGAACACCAACGACCAACAGTAAGCTCGGTTCCGCCAGGTCGGCGAAAGGATTCGGGATGAGCCCTGATGAGCCCAGACTTCCCCGGCCTCCTCCCTATCCTCCCTCGCCCCCACCCTACCATCCCCGGCAAGTGGGAGAGGGAGGGCGAGGGGAAGCGGGGGAGGGTAGGGGGAGGCGGATCGTGTCGGACAGGGCCGACGTGGTCAGGCGAAGGCGGCTACGACGCAACCGCATCCTGGCGACGGCCCTGCTGACTGGCATGGGAGCCGTGTTTGTGGCGACCCGCATGGTTCCCGAACCGGGCTTTTTGACCTTGTTGATCCAAGCCGGCGCCGAGGCCGGCATGGTCGGTGGTCTGGCCGACTGGTTCGCCGTGACGGCGCTCTTCCGCCATCCGCTGGGCGTGCCGATCCCGCACACCGCGATCATTCCGAACAACAAAGACAGGATCGGCCGCACCCTCGGCAGCTTTGTCGCAAACAACTTCCTGACGCCGGAGGTGCTGTTTGGAAAATTGCGACAGCTTGAGGTCGGCCGTCGGGTCGCGAATTGGCTGGCGGCGCCCGCGACGGCCGGGCTCATCGCCTATTCGATCACGTCAGCGCTGCCCCATCTGCTCCGTTCGCTGCGGAGCCGTGATTTGCATGATTTCCTGCAGCGCGCGTTTGGCGAGGAGTTCAGCCACGCCGACGTGGCGCCGATCATCGGTCACGCCATCCGCCTGCTCACCGCGACCGGCGAAGCCGACGTGCTTTTCGACCGGGCCATCGAGATTGCAATCCGCTGGATCAAGGACAACCGGGCGCGGCTCGAAAAACTCATCAGCGAGCACAGCCGGTGGTGGATTCCGAAGGCGATCGATCGTCGCATTGCGTCGGCCATCATGGACGGAGTGACGGAAGTCCTCACTGGCCTGCTGGACCCGGAAAGCGGAGCGCGAGCTAAATTCCGGGCGGACTTGGTGGGCATCGTCACGGACCTGCTCAACTCCCCCGAGCAGCGCCGGCACGTCAACAATGCGGCGAGACGGCTGTTCGCGCATCCAGACACGCGCGCCTGGTTGAGTTCCATCTGGAAGGAGCTTTGCAACGCTGCGGTTGACGACCTGGCACAGCCGGATTCGCGCCTGTCCGATGCGCTCGAAAAGCCAATTTCGCTTGTGGCGCAGACGCTTGCCACAGATGAGGTCATGCAGCAGCACATTGACGATGCGGTCGAGCGCCTGGCCCATTCACTCATCAGTTGGCGGGCCGAAATTGGCGCATTCATTGCAGAAGTGGTGCGCAGTTGGGACACCCGCACGCTCGTTGATCGTCTTGAACTCGTCGTCGGAAGCGATCTGCAATACATTCGTATGAACGGCACCATTGTCGGCGCCTGCGCAGGCTGTTTGATCTTTATCGCCGCGCACGTGTTATCTTAAGGTGCGCTTTCCGGGCGAAGAAGCCGCCGAACGGTGCCAAGCCTGTGCCAAGCCCTAGCCCGGTTGCGCGATTCCTATCATGCTATAGTCACTTTGAATGTCTTCGATTCGTGAGAGGCTCGCCATGCTATCGAAGTCTTTGACGTGGGGGGAGTAAGGACCCGAATATGCATCTTCAATTCGTCGGCAGCGGCGATGCGTTCGGGTCTGGGGGGCGCTTCAACACCTGCTTTCACGTAGTAGCCGGAGAGCTGAATTTTCTTATCGATTGCGGCGCCTCGTCGCTGGTGGCGATGAAGCGCCTCGGCATCGATCGTAATGCGATCGACCTCATCGTCCTCACTCACTACCACGCCGACCATTGCGGCGGGGTGCCGTTCTTCATCCTCGACGCCCAATTCGTGGCAAAGCGCACGCGTCCGCTCACCATTGCGGGTCCGCCCCCTATCAAAGAGTGGTTTCCGCGCCAGATGGAGGCGGCCTTTGCGGGATCGGCGCCGTCGCCGAAGAAGTTCGATGTGTCGCTGGTCGAGCTCGCGCCAGAGCGTCCGTGGCGCTTCCGCAATGCCGAAATCCGATCCGTCCGGGTGCGCCACGGGCTGCCGCCGGAGTCCTATCACGGCTATCGGATAACGATCGACGGCAAAGTGCTTGCCTTTAGCGGCGATACTGAATGGACCGACAGCTTGATCGAGCTTGGTCGCGATGCAGATCTGTTCGTATCCGAGGCTTATGTGTACAACCAGCCGGTGCAGATGCACCTTGCTTACCGGCAACTGACCGAAAAGCTGCCGTTGATCCGGCCAAAACGCCTGATCATCACCCACATGAGCGAGGACATGCTCGGCCGCGGCGACGCCATTGCGCACGAGACCGCGAAGGACGGGCTGATCGTCGAGATTTGATCGCGCTCAATCAAGCCGTATCCCGGCATCGCGGATCACCTTGGTCCACAAGTCGAATTCCGACTTGATGAACTTGTCGGTTTCGGCAACCGGCAACTGCATCAAGGCGCCGCCGCCTTTTTCGAACTGCTGCTTGAGTTCGGCCGCGGCAATCCGCGTCTCCTGCCGCAGGCGCCCGAGAATTTCGGGCGGGGTGCGAGCAGGCGCGAACAGGCCGATCCAGGATTCGATACCGAGGCCCGGGACCCCTGCTTCCGCCATGGTCGGCAGATCGGGCACTTTTGAGTAGCGCTGCGGTGCCAGCAGCGCGATGCCGCGCACTTTCCGCGCCGTGATATAGGGGAGAGCAGCGGTCACCGAGTCAAACAACAGGTCGACGCGGCCGGCCATTAGATCCGGATAGGCCGCCTGGGTGCTGCGATACGGCACTTCCACGATCGTGGTTGCGGTCAGCTTCATGAAAGCCGCGGCGACGATCTGCTGGCCGGTGCCCGAGCCCGGATGCGCGACGGTAAGCTTGCCGGGGCTCTGGCGGCCGTAGCTGGTGATCTCGGCGAGATCCTTTTGCGGCAGGTCGTTGCGGGCCACCATCACGTAGGGAAACGTATAGACAAGCGCCACCGGCACGAAATCATCGGGCTCATACGGGACCTTCTGATAAAGCGCAAAATTGAACACGATATTGCTAAGCCCGCCCACCACCAGGGTGTAGCCATCGGCAGGCGCGGTTGACGCTGCCTGGGTGCCGACCAGTGTTCCGCCGCCGGTACGATTTTCGACAAAGAAAGTCTGGCCGGTCTGCTCGGTCAGCTTGTTGGCCAGCAGGCGGCCGATGATGTCGTAGGCGCCGCCAGGGCCGATCGGCACGATGATCCTGACCGGACGATCCGGATAGGTCTGCGCGTGGGCGCCGCCGGTCAAGGACAAAGCCAGGACGGCAAGTGACATGGCCGAATAGATGGCCCAGGAACAAAAGAATTTGCGGAACGGCACGGAAGTTCTCGGCTCTGCTTTCACGACCCCGCCTTTACAATATCCGGCCCGCGCCCCAAGTGGAACCGCGCACATCGCATAGCCGTTGCGGCTTTAGCGGCGTGACCGGCGATCCGCACGGTTCCTGCGCAATCCCTTAGCCTCTCCGCGATTGCGTCGAGCGATGCAAGGCGTATCCTGCTTAGTTCAAGCCCGGAGCTTGGCTATGAGCTGTGGCGTCAGAGCGCTTGGTATATTGGTGATTTTGGCCGCGACGGCATTGCCGGCGCGCGCGCAGGCGCCGTCTGGATTTCCTGCCAAACCCGTCAGATTCGTCGTGCCGTTCCCGGGTGGCGGCATCAACGACGTGCTCGCCCGCATCGCGGCCGACAGACTCACCGCCCGATGGGGCCAACCCATCGTCGTCGAAAACAAGACCGGGGCCGGCGGAAATATCGGAGCCGATTTCGCGGCTCAGGCGGAGGGCGACGGTCACACCCTGTTCATCACGCCGCCGGGGCCTCTCGCCATCAATCAGAGCCTCTATCGGCAGCTTTCCTATCGGCCCGACGATTTTGTCCCCATCACGGTCCTGGCGGCGGTCACCAACCTGATCATCGTGCGTCCTGACATCGGCGTGAATTCGGTTGCGGAGTTGATCGCCTTAGCCAGGCAGACTCCTGACAAGATCACCTACGGGTCGCAGGGCAACGGATCGACCCCGCACCTCACCGGCGCCATGTTCATGACCTTGACGGGAGTGCGCATGGTCCATGTCCCCTATCGCGGCGAAAATCTCGTCATCAACGATATGCTGGGCGGCCACGTCGACGTGTTCTTCGGCAACATCGCGCCGGTGCTGCCCCATTATCGCGACGGTAAGCTCAAGGTGCTGGCGGTCGCCGATGTCAAGCGCGCGGCGGCGATCCCGGATGTTCCGACCGCCGCCGAGGCCGGATTGCCGCGCTTTGTCTCCACGTCCTGGTTCGCGGTCGCGGGTCCGCCCAAGATGCCGCCCGCGCTTGCGCAGCGGATCGCCGCGGACTTTGCCGACGTGCTGAAGCTGCCGGACGTGCAGACAAAGTTCCGTTCGCTCGGCGCTGAGCCTGTCGGCGCAACCCCGGCTGAAACTGCCGCGTTCGTCGCGTCTGAAGCCGCGCGCTGGCGCGAAGTCATCGCCAAGAACAACATCCGGATCGAATGAGCGACGAGCAATCAGCCCCCTCCCTACCCTCCCCCGCATGCGGGGGAGGGTAGGGAGGGGCAACGGACCCCAAGCCCGATGGAACAACTTGACCTGCGCCTCTACGCCATTGTGGATCCGGAGAACACCGGCGGCCACGATCTCGTTGACCTTGCCCGAGCGGTCGCGGCCGGCGGGGCGACCCTGGTGCAATTGCGCGACAAGGTGAACGACGACGCCCGCGTGATCGAAGAGGCGCGGGCGCTGAAGGCCGTGCTCGCGCCGTTCAGCGTGCCGCTCATCGTCAACGACCGGGTCGATGTAGCCCTCGCCGCAGGGGCCGACGGCGTGCACGTCGGCCTGGAGGACATGGCCGTCGCGGCGGCGCGCCGGACGCTGGGGCCGGCGCCATTTATCGGCCTGTCGATCCGCACGGCCGAACAGGCCGCCGCCGCCCCGCTTGCGCTTCTCGACTATGTCGGCATCGGCGGCGTCTACAGCACCACATCGAAGACCTCCGGCAAATCGCCGATCGGCCTCGACGGACTGCGCGAGGTCGTCCAGGTCTTGCGTGGCCGCATCGGCAACTTCCCATCCTGCGGCATCGCCGGCATCACGGCAGCCAATGCCGAGCCGGTGATCGCGGCCGGCGCCGATGGCGTGGCGGTGATTTCAGCGCTGTCCTATCGCTCGGACCCGCAAGCGGCCGCGCGCGAGCTGCGCGCCGCAGTGGACGCGGCGCTCAAAGCGCATGCCCCCAAGGTGCCGGCTGTCGGGGCACATGGCGCCGGCGCATGAGGACGCCGATTGCCGTCACCATCGCGGGCTCGGATTCAAGCGGCGGCGCCGGCATCCAGGCCGACCTGAAGACGTTTTCCGCGCTTGGCGTCTATGGAGCGTCGGTGATTGCGGCCCTCACGGCCCAGAACACCAAAGGTGTCACGGCCATTCATGAGGTGCCGCCGGCTTTCGTTGCCGCCCAGATGGACGCGGTGTTCTCCGATCTTGCCGTGGGCGCGGTCAAGATCGGCATGCTCGGCAATGCCGCCGTCATCATGGCGGTGGCGGCCGGCCTTGAGCGCCACAAGCACACGAATGTGGTCCTCGACCCCGTAATGACGTCAACGTCGGGCCGCCGCCTGCTCGCGTCAGATGCGGTCGAGGCCTTGCGCAAAGAGCTTCTGCCACACGCTCTGGTCATCACGCCGAATCTGCCTGAAGCAGCGGCATTGCTCGACGCTCCCGAGGCGGCTGACGAGAACGAGATGCTTGACCAGGCGGATCGCCTCCTCGCGCTCGGCGCCAATGCGGTGCTGATGAAGGGCGGCCATGCCGGCGGCGTGGAAAGCACCGACCTGCTCGTCACGGCCACGGCGTCGATCCGCGTTATCGGCGATCGCATCGCGACCCGCAACACCCACGGCACCGGATGCACGCTCTCCGCGGCGATCGCAGCCGGGCTCGCCCGGGGCCGGGGGCTAACGGAGGCCGTGCGCGACGCCAAGGAGTACATCACCTCTGCGATCGGGGCGTCCGACCGGCTGTCAATCGGCAACGGGCCCGGGCCGGTGCATCATTTCTTCCGATGGTGGTAGAGGATCGAAACGATCCACGAACACGTCTGAGCTATTGTGCGCCGCAGCGTTAGTCGCCATATTGAGCGCCCACCCACCCCTCCTCCGCTCGCGGGGGAGGGTTAGGGGCCGCTGCTCGAAAAGAAACGAAGCTGCAACCTCCATCACAATCATGATTCCTTTCCTGACGCAGCATCGCCAGCGATGGAAAACGGGTGCTTACTCGTGGCATCGCGGTCCCTGGCCGAATTCGGGCCGGGGTCCTGCGTTCACCCATCTGATCGAAGTTCGTGAATTCGGGTCCAATCCCGGCGCGCTCCGCATGTTCAAGTATGTTCCGGCGCGGCGGAATTCCGCGTTGGTGGTCGTGCTGCACGGCTGTGCACAAACGGCGGCGAGCTACGATTTGGGCGCCGGCTGGTCGACGCTGGCCGATCGTTATGGCTTCGTGCTCCTGCTTCCGCAGCAGCAGATCTCCAACAATCCGAGCAACGGCTTCAACTGGTTTCTTCCCGGCGACACCGAGCGCGGAAAAGGCGAGGCGCGGTCGATCTGCGACATGATCGAGATGGCGATCGTCGAGCACGGCATCGACCGCCGGCGCGTGTTCATCACCGGCCTCTCCGCTGGCGGAGCGATGGCCTGCGTTATGCTCGCCACCTATCCTGAGCTGTTTGCGGCTGGCGCAGTGGTCGCGGGCCTGCCGTTTGGCACGGCGACGACGCTCAACGAGGCGTTAGAGAGCATGGTTCATGTACGGGCTCGTTCTGCGCGCGAATGGGGTGATCTGGTCCGCGCAGCATCGCAGCACCGAGGGCCATGGCCGCGCCTTTCGGTGTGGCACGGCGGCGCCGATGCGGTGGTGAAACGGGAAAATGCTGATCAGATCGTCAAGCAATGGATCGACGTGCACGGCCTCGATCACGAACCCGCGCTCGAAGAGATGGTCGACGGATATCCGCGGCGGGTCTGGCGAAATCGCATGGGGGCAGATGTTATCGAGTTGTACTTGATTCCCGGCATGGCGCATGGCGCGCCACTGGCGGCCGGCAATGGCGAAAAGCACTGCGGCGTTCCCGGTGCCTTCCTCCTCGATGTCGGTATTTCGTCGTCGGATCACATCGCAAGATTCTGGGGCCTGACCAAACATCCGCACAAGCTCGATTGGATTTTTGCCAGACGGCATCGCGAATCGCGCTCGGAGGCGGCCGCCTCGCCGGCGGTTGCGCGAGATGCTGCTTCCGAGCCTGAGTTCGCAAAGCCGCGACAAGCGAAAGGATCCTTGCGCGGACGGTCTTCCGCGGGCGCAGCTTTGGTCCGACTTGCGAGATGGCTTCGCGGCTGACGGCCTCTCGCCCGAAGGCTGGAAAATCCCAGGCGGGTGCAATAGGCTCCGCATGCTCTTCGCTTGCCGCAGCGGTAAGCCTTGCTTCACTTGGCGCAAACCGCACAGGTTGACGGTTACACGAACAATCGGTCGGCAATCGGATGTCACTTCCTGGGAGGAACCTAAATGCGGATGTACTGGACTCTGGTCGCCGGATTGGCCGTCGTGCTGTCTGCGCCCAGCCACGCGCAGCAACGAACCGGGCTCGCGGCGGCGGCCGAAGCCATGGGGGCGGCGAGCCTGAACTCGATCGAGTTCACGGGCAGCGGCAATGTTTTCAGCTTCGGACAGGCCTACGAGCCCGGCGAGCGCTGGCCGCGCTTCATCCAGCGCACCTACAGCGCCGCGATCAGCTACCAAACGCCGGCGATGCGCCTCGTTCAGGTGCGCTCGCAGGGCGAGCACCCTCCGCGCGGCGGCGGGGCCCAGGCGGTCGGGGCTGACCAGAGCACTGTTTCGGTTGTCAGCGGCAAATTCGCCTGGCAGGAAGCGGGCGCCCAGGCGACCCCAAATCCCGGCGCTGCCGGCGATCGCCTCTACCAGTTGTGGGCGACGCCACATGGCGTCATCAAAGCCGCCACCGCCAACGCGGCCCGCGTCGAGGGCAATACCGCGATATTCACCCTCGATGGCCGGGAGTTCAAGGCGACGCTCAACGCGCAGAACCTGGTCGAAAAGGTGAGCTATCTCTCGACCAATGAGGTGGTCGGCGACTATGCGATCGAAATCGCCTATTCGGACTATGCAGACTTCGGCGGCGTCAAATTCCCGCGGCACATCGTGCAGACGGAAGACGGCCACCCGACCCTGGACATTACGGTCAGCGACGTGAAACCCAATGCTACGGTGACGATCGCTGCCCCGGACAATGTCCGAGAGGCTGCGGCACCGCCGCTCCGCGTAGGCGTGGAGAAGCTCGCTGACGGCGTGTGGTACCTCAGCACGCCCAACGCGCGAAACTGGGCCGTCGAGTTCAACGATCATATCGTGGTCGTCGAAGGCATCGGCAGCGAGGCACGCTCGCTGGCGGCGATCGAGGAAATCAAGAAGGCCATCCCCAACAAGCCGATCCGCTACGTCATCAATACCCACGCGCACTACGACCACGCCGGCGGGCTTCGCACCTATGTGGCGCAGGGTGCAACCGTGATCACGCACGAGATTAACAAGCCGTTCTTCGAAAAAGTCTGGGCGAGGCCGCGCACGATCGCACCTGACTCGCTGTCAAAGGCGCCCAAGGCCGCAACCTTCGAAACCGTCAGCGACAAGAAAGTGCTCACCGACGGAACGCGGACGATCGAACTCTACCACATGAAGGGCACAAGCCATAACGTGGCGAACCTTCTGGTCTATATGCCGGCGGAAAAGCTCTTGTTCTGGGGCGACGGCTACAACCCGCCGGCGGGTGATGACCCGCGGGATCCAGTGCGCACGCCGGAGCAGATGATCGATCTTTACCGCGCCATCACCATGAATAATCTCGACGTGAAGACGGTTGCGCCCGCGCATGGCTCTGGCGCGAAGCCTTACGACAATCTGAAGAAGGCGATCGGGCTTATCCCGCTGTGATGGCTCGATGGACCAGCATTGCCTCCATCATACTGGGGCGCCGCATCTGACGCCCCAGTATCCACGAGAATAGGTCAAATGGTTTGTCGGACGGTTCCTGCCGGCGATTGCTTGGCGCACCGGCGAGGGGACACTATGATCATGGCTATTAGAACAGCGAGGGAGGATCAGATGCGCAATGCGATATTGATATCGGCCATTCTTGCAGCGACTACCACGATAACACCGGCCGCATTCGCCCAGACGTCGACCTCATCGACCGGCCCGGCCTTTTCGACGCGCTTTTTCACCACGCCTCTTGAGAACGACCCATCACGCGACGTACGGCTGCAAATGCAGCTCCATCTTCCCAACCGCCCGGGCAATCCGTTCCATACGCACAGCGGCGATCAATGGGAGGCGGTCGTCGAGGGCGAGATCACCTTCACGGTCAGGGGCCAGGAGCCGCGGGTCCTCAAGGCGGGCGAATCCGTCTACATTCCGCGCGGAACAGTCCATCGCAACGAGAACAAGAGCACCCAACCAACGCGCACCATCGAGCTCCTGATCATCGACAAGGGTAAGCCGCAGAATACTCCCGCCGAGTGAGCCGGATGCATACCGCGCCGGCGGCAGAGTTCGTCAACGACCTGGCTTCCCCCCTGGCCCGGCCGGCCCATCGCCGCTTGACGGCGCCACCGGCGGCGCGCCGAGATCAATCGGCGGCCGATCCGGAAGGAACGGGCGCTGTTCCGCCGGTTCCGCCGGCGCGTGGCCCCGGGGGCCGCCTGATGGCGCACCCGGCTGCGGCGGCTGCTCCGCCGCGCCGCCCCAGGGGCCCGTCGGTCGCGGCAGCGCGACTGCCGCTGCCTCCTCCTGCGGAACCGGCAGCGCCAGCGGGCCCGGGTCGTGCCCGCCCATCACGTCGACCAGCGCCTTGATGCGCGCCTCAATCGAGGGATGGGTCGAGAATAGATCGGTGAATCCCTCACGCGGATTATCGACGCACATTTCCATCACGGCGGAGGTCGCGCCGGCAAGCTCGCCGCGGCCTTCGATCTTGCGCAGCGCCGCAATCATGGCGTCGGGGTGCTTGGTGAGCTCGACCGACCCGGCATCGGCGAGAAATTCGCGTGAGCGCGACAAGGCAAACCGGATCACGCTGGAAAGCAGCCAGGCGATCGCGATCAGCACGACCGCGATCACGATGGCGATGAAATTTCCGCCCCTGCCGCGATCGCTGTCGCCATCGCTCGACCGCCGCCCGCGGAAACCGCCGTAGAACCACAGCCGGAAGAACATCTCGGCGAAGAACGCAATTGCCCCCGCGATGATCACCGCGATGACCAGCATGCGTACGTCGCCGTTGCGGATATGTGTGAGTTCGTGACCGAGCACCGCCTCAAGCTCGGCATCGTCGAGCGCCGCCACGAGCCCGGTCGTCACCGTGATGGCGTATTGCCTCTCATTCATGCCGGTCGCAAAGGCATTGAGCGCGTCGCTTTCCATCACTTTGAGCTTGGGCGTGGTGATGCCGCGCGAGATGCAGAGGTTTTCCAGGAGATTGTAGAGGCGCGGCTCCTCGGTGCGGCTGACTTCGCGCCCGCCCGTCAGAAGATCGATCATCGTTTGATGGAAATAATACGCGATGACGATCCACACGACGGTCCCGACGGTCGCCAGCGGGGCGGCGGCGATGAGGTCCTGCCACGCTTGGCGCGCGAGATATTGCGGCGAGGCATTGTAGGACATCGCCTCGCCGGCGAGCGCGCCCGCGTAAACCAGCAGGTACACGAGCCCGAATAGCCCCAGCAGCAGCGCGATCGAACGCCGCTTGTTGGATTGGATGTGGCTATAAAGGCCGTAGGCCGCCATGGTTTAAAACTTCACCTGCGGCGCCTCCGCGACGGTCTTGCGCTCCTCCCCGAGATCGAAAAATTGCTTCGACGCAAAGCCGAACGAGGCCGCGAACAGCGCCGCCGGGAACTGCTGGATGCGGGCGTTGTATTCGCTCACCGCGTTGTTGAAGAAGCGCCGCGCGGCGGCGATCTTGTTTTCGATGTCGGTGAGCTCGGCCTGCAGCTGCTGGAAATTCGCGTTCGCTTTGAGGTCCGGGTATGCCTCCGACAGCGCGATCAGGCGACCAAGCGTTCCTGAGAGCTGCTGCTCGGCCGCGGCCTGGGCCTGAGGGCCCTGCGCCGTCATGGCGGCGTTGCGGGCCTGGATAACGGCCTCAAGGGTGCCGCGCTCATGCGCCGCGTAGCCCTTCACGGTCTCCACCAGGTTCGGAATGAGATCGTGGCGTTGGCGCAATTGGACATCGATGTCGGCGAAGGCCTGACTTACCCGCTGCCCCATGGCGACGAGGCCGTTATAGACGCTGATGAGCCACACCACGATCGCGACAATGGCACCGATAACGACCCAGCCGGTGGTAGACATGTTGTGCTCCCTGATGACTCCGTTCCCGGGCGCGCCAAATGCGGCGCGCCGAGCTTCACCCCACGCGAAGCGGTTGTGGAATCATAGCGGCGCGCCTGCCAAAAATCGCCCCCTAAGTTGTCGCGCGATGTCCCAAGATTGCGGTTGATTCACCGTGACACACTATCGCCCCATCGCCACGATTTGCGTCGCCGATAGGCGTCGGGATCGCGCCGCGCCGCGATATCCGTCACAACGCCCCCGTCTGTGCACAGTTTCGCCGTGATGGCGCCCTTGGTGATTTTCGGCGGCGCCAGCACGCGCGCGTCAGTCGATTGCGGCTTGCGGCGCGAGAGCACCACGTAGGAGAACTTCTCGTCCTCGAACGGTACCTCGGCGCCCTTGATGTGCAGGTGATCGCGCGAACGCGGCAGCCTCTGGGCGAAATGACACCAGTCGGGCGGGTGTAACGGGCACTCCCGTTCATGAGGGCATGGCGCTGCCACGTGAGCGCCGGTCGCGATCAATTCAGAGCGCACGCGCAAGATGCGCCCGTAGCCCGCCGGCGTGCCGGGCTCGATGATGACGAGGGCGCCGGCAGTCGCGGCCCAGAGCATGTGTGTAAAGCGGGCAAGCTCGCTCTCCGCGAACTCGCCGGCCGCATAGCTCGCGACCACAAGGTCTGCGGGTTTTGTCTCGCTCAGTAACGTAAGCGCATTGCCAAGCTGGTAGGATCGAGCATCGGCCGCCCGGCGGAGCGTTTCGCTGGCGGCTTCAGCCATCAAGGTCAGTGCCAGTTTTCGCAATTCAGCGTTGGCATCGATGAGTTGAATATTGTCGAGCGTTCCAAATGCCTGAACCGCCGCGAAAGCGGCCGTTCCGGGGCCGGCGCCGACATCGAGCATCCCGCGCGGTTGGAATGCCGGCAGCGTTTCGCGCATCGCATTGAAAACCGCGGCCGCGGCCGCGTAGGTGGCGGGCAAGCGCGCGAAGGCATAAGCCAGAACGTCGTCAGCGGTCGCAATCCGGTGCGATCCGCCGCCTGCTCGGTAAATGCGCGACTGAGCCGCGGCCCGTTCGGCGATGGCCTTGCGCGACATACCCTCGATGAGCCGCGCGAGCCCGGCCTTGAGGTCCGGCGGCAAGTCGGGAGGAAGACGCATGGGACCGGCTGTTACGCCACCGCCTCGCGTATCTTGACGGCGCCTTCGAGATCGACGGAAACCAGCTGCGACACGCCGCGCTCCGCCATGGTGACGCCGAACAAACGGTTCATCCGCGCCATGGTGATCGGGTTATGGGTGATGATGATGAAGCGCGTCTCGGTCGATTTCGCCATCTGGTCAAGGAGGTCGCAGAAGCGGTCGACATTGTGATCGTCGAGCGGCGCGTCGACTTCGTCAAGCACGCAGATCGGCGCCGGATTGGTGAGAAACACCGCAAATATCAAGGCCAGCGCGGTGAGTGCCTGCTCGCCGCCCGATAGGAGCGACAGCGTCGCCGGCTTCTTGCCCGGCGGCTTGGCGAGGATTTCAAGCCCCGCTTCCAGCGGGTCATCGTGCTCGATGAGTTGCAATTCGGCAGTGCCGCCTCCGAACAGGTCCGTGAACAGGCGCTCGAAATGAGCCCTCACCACGTCGAAAGAGCCGAGCAGCCG
>Ga0257161_1000047_pt1 | contig 28251 bp, 45 predicted proteins | sample NR01A_FD_185954 | JGI IMG/M metagenome (GOLD analysis project Ga0257161, IMG submission 185954) | Soil microbial communities from H.J. Andrews Experimental Forest, Oregon, United States - NR-01-A | ecosystem: Environmental > Terrestrial > Soil > Temperate forest > Bulk soil | place: USA: Oregon... | reverse complement strand
CGGAATTGAGACCGAAAGGTCGGCCGGCCATCCTACGTGCGAACACATTATAATACAATATGAACTCCCCTCGGTGGTCGTCCGCATGCACTTCAATCACAGCTTTGTTGAAGCACTCGTTCGCGAGATCAGGGCACGGCAGAGAAATCTCCAAATCCCTGCGCTCTTGAGCCATGGGTTCACCCACGGCTCAAGCACCCCGTATGTTTTATGCCCCGTTGATCAATCGCCGTCTGTGCAAAATTGCTCACCGAAAACCGGATTCGGCGGATCGCCCCGCGGCAGCAAGGGTGGCGCCCGAGCGCATGCGGGCAGCGGCAAGCTGATCGCGGTAGCCAAAGCGCGGATCATGGAGGCGGGGCGGGCGGCGCTCGCCGACCAAGGCTGACAGATTCCGGTGGGCATGATCGGCCTGTGTTGGCTTGGCGACAGTCGCCGATAGACGGCTTACATACGTTGGGAACGTCCCAGCAGGGACCATACCCACACCATTGACTTGTCCCCGCCCTAACCGGCGGGGTTTTTCCGTGATTCCCACGATGTCGTCCACAATCACCTTGACGCCGCGAGAACGTCACCTCAGCCCCAAGCAACGTCGCGCGGGGCCGGTCCGCTCTGGCCTTGCAGCAGCAGAGCGCGAGGTGGTGAAGGCTGGCAGCAGAGCGATTGAGGTCGTCCGCATCCGGATCACGGGTGCGGGGCGGCAGGCGATCGAGGGCTAGCTGTCTGCGTGGGGCTTTCGTCCATGCGTTGTTCCGAGCTAGCCGCTAAGGGTAGTGGCCCGCCGGGGCGAGGCCGGTGACCTTGATCGAGGTCGCAGTGATTGGACCAACGAATTCGATCAGAAAGTCGCGCCTCCGACGGACAATCCGTGAAAACGGGGCATGGCTAACGTCGATGCTGCGTCTCTTCGGAGGCTATCCGATGAGAGCCCTACAGTCGCGATTGCCACAAAACCGTCGCCTCAGTTCGAAGTGGCACCGAGCACTCCAATTGCTCGTCAGCAATCCGCGTGGCATCCCTGAACATATGCTTGTGCTCGGCTATGGGTGGGCCGGAGCGCGATCGAAGGTTGATCGAGCGCAGACCGTCGTCACGTCCGCCATAAAAACGATGAGCAGTCTTTCGGTGCAGGAACGCGCCGACGTGGCCCGGCGTTGGATTCCGGCGTGAGGCTGTCTGGCTGACGAGCCTCATGCGGGTCCCGGCTCTTGCCTTTGCGATCAGGCCAAAAGGGCCGGGGCTTTTCCTACCGACTTGCCCCGCTGCCCCAACTGGGAACGCGCCGCTGTGGCTGGCGTTGGCTTGCTGCGTGCGGTAGCCAACGGCCTCACGCGGCCCCGGCCCTTCCGCAGATTGGTCCGCCAAGGAGCTGGGGCTTAGGTCCCACATGCCCAAGCAGCCCAAGGGCGCGTCCGGCAAGAAGCCGCCAGCGGTGGGCCATTTTCTGTCGCCCCAACGCGAGATGTATCAATCGGCCGCCGATAGTTCAGGTTGTCGCCTGAGGGGTGACCGGGACTTGTCTCGGACTGGTTGCTGCGCTTTTTGAACCTCTAGCGCCCGCCATCGCTCTACCAGCCTTAACCAAAATGCCTTGTCGCTGGCATTGCGAGCGACAGAGGCAAGACGGCGGCATTCATCGGCACGCCGCCGGAAATGCTCTACACTCACTTGTTTCCTCCCTGCCGACCGGCTCTCTTGTCCGATCGTGAGCTCGAGAAATGTAATCGAATTCTTTGTGAGCCGACTGCCTAAACTTTTCGCGAGGCTTCGCTCGATCGAACCCCGGGCCCCCTTCCCAACACTAACAAGGTGCCTTCCTCATCCCCTCCGTTCCTCCCCGGGGAAGGCAACCATGGACTTGGCCCGCCGCTAATGGCGGGCTTTCTTTGGGTGGGGCGTCCGCCCCCTCGAACCTTCCGCCCCCGCCCGCGCACTAAGGGCGTCCCTTCCTCAAGGGACACATCCACTTAACTTGGCCCTCCCCTTGCCTGCGGCAGAGGGCCTTTTTTTGCCATGGTCCGGCTAGCGTCCTGATTTGGGAGCATCATTCGGGTAGGGGCCAAGGTGGCGCAAATGATGTTGTGCGCTCGCCTCTTCATCGCGTCGCGCCACTGCGATCACATTGACGGCCCCGCGCGCTTCGAAACAGCGTGGTCAACGCCGATGCCACCGAGGTAGCACAATGATCACGCTCACCGCGGGGCGCTGCAGTATGGCCGGATAACCTCAGAAAGCGGCCCTACCGACAGGCGGCTTCGAGGCTTCTGTCATGGGCCATTACCGGCCATAACCTCCCACCTCCCAATGACGGCGCGGTAGAATTAGGGTATTTGCGCCCGATGGCCCTCTAGATTCCCTTTTGAAGCGATCGCTCACCAGCAGCCTGCGCCGCCGCGGGTGGATACCAGAGGCAGCGCGGCGGGCTCCTGACGGCGGGAAGGGAATTGCGGGTCTGGCTCAGCGCCTTAAAGATGTCAATTCTCGTTCGACGCCATCGCCCCGGTAGCCTTGATGAGAGCCCACAAATACCAGTCACTCCGCGAACATGAATGAGGCAAGGGCAGGATGAGCCTGTTTCATGAATTCAGCGCCAGGAATCTCCTATGGCGGATTGTCGCCTAGGGTTTATCGGCCGCAATCGGATTCGGAGGTTGTGCCTCAAATATGATTCCGGTCGCAACCATTTCATCAATTGCGGTGTCTTCCAATCCGGCGCTGCGGCAGACCTCACGGGTGTCCGCACCCAATTCCCTCGGTCTGGTGCGTACTGCTCCGGGAGTGCGAGAGAGCTTAATTGGAATGCCCAATGCCTTGTAGTCGGCGTCCTCGACGATCATGGATCGATGGGCCGTGTGCGGGGCGGCCAATGCCTGACCAACGTCGAGAATGGCACTCGCCGGGATACCGCTGCCGAGCAGACGGGTACTCAATTCTTCTGCGTTCTGATCGATAAGGATGGTCTGAAGAAGATCATGCAACTCCTCCCGGTTCTTTACCCTCGAGGGGTTCGTCTCGAAACGGGGATCAACCGCCAGATACGCGCATCCCAAAAGTGTACGGCCGATGAGAACTGAGCATCGTTTCCGACGCCCAGAAATATTGGACCGGATTTTGTCGCGAATTCCTCGTACGGGGCGATGCTCTGATGCTGATTGCCGCTGCGCGACGGGACGAGGCCTGTCTGCAAGTATCCGGCTGCGTGAGGATGGAGGTAGGAAAGCGCGCAATCGTAAAGGCACACGTCGAGCTTCTGTCCGAGTCCCGATCGCTCGCGCTCAAACGCGGCCAAAAGGATGGCCGCAAGGGCGTTCATCGCGGTGCCGATATCGACGATCGACATGCCAACACGTGTCGGGCCGGAGTCCGGGCGACCGTTCACGCTCATGCACCCGGCGATAGCCTGCACCACTGAGTCGTACCCGGGTAGCCCCCCGAGGGGCCCGTCCTCGCCGAAACCAGTGATGTGACAGTAGATTAATCTCGGAAAGCGTTTCGAAAGCACGTCGTCATAACCGAGTTCCCACCGCTCAAGCGTACCCGCCTTGAAATTGTGGATCAGAACGTCCGCCCCATCGAGAAGCCGGAGAAGAAGCTCTCGTCCCACCTTCTTCGACAAATCGACCGCTGCATGGCGCTTGTTGCGGTTGATCCCGCTGTAATAGGCGCTTCCTTGGGCGCCGAATGGCCCCCACTCTCTGGTCTCGTCTCCGGATGGAGGCTCGATCTTGATGACCTCGGCGCCGTGATCACCAAGGATCTGGGTGCAGAGCGGGCCGCTGAGCACGCGCGAGAGGTCGATTACTTTAAACCCAGCTAAGGCGCCAAACCTATCACTTTGCATCATACGATCCATACGGAAAAACTTTTTCCAACAGCGGACGGGGGTCGGAACGATTTAGGCTTGCAACAACAGTTGACGCGCCTGCGCGATGGTCGCGCGCGCATATTCCCCGAGCTGCTCATCTGAAGCGCTGCTGATCGGGTGGCCGATGACGGCGAACTTGTACTTCGGCATGCCAACGACCCGGCACATGAGCTCGGCCGCGCTGACGAACCGTTCCGTCATCACGGCTATGGCCGGTACCCCTTGCCGCTCCGCTGCTATCGAATCATGCAAACTGCACGATGAGCAGCTGCCTCAATCGCCAACACCGGTGACGACCGCGTCCCATTTTGGTATTTCAGCGATGATGTGGGCATCGGCGGGTGCGCTGTAGTTCGACTTGGTCCGCCAAATGACCTGACCGACTCCGAGCTTCTCGCGTAGCATGCGTTCGAGTTGGGTGAAGTAGCCCTTGGTTCCCTCTTTGCCATTCGAGATGAAGCCGATGGTTTTGCCCTGGAGCGAAGACGGTCGCACGGCCGGCCGGTCGCCGGTCGCCTTTATCTCATTCGTGGGATCGAGCACGCGAAGTATCATCTGTTGATCTCCTGTTTGTTTACAGTCCTGTTCTTGCGAGCCAATTGTCATTGTACTCAGCCTTTTGGCGGCTCGCAATCGACGCAGGCTCCGATAGCTGCCGTCACCGCCTTGGTCTTGCTGCCCATCCAAGGCGGAATGACCGCGCCGAAGCCACCGGCCGGGCCGCCTGCAGCGATGACCAGAAGATGGTCCGGCGATTCGAGCGCGGTATGGATGCGGGTGCCGCGGTTCCGCACGATGGAGCCCTTTCCGACGTCGGCCCATTCCGCGCGACGCACGCGCGCGCGCTCGTACAAGAAGTCGGCGATGTCACGTTTAGTCCAGCCCGCGCGTTCGATATGCTCGCATAGCTGTTTCGGGATCACGATCGCGTAGTTGCCGCCATAAATCGAGTAGTGGAGCTGGTTCGCCCGCATCTCCGCAGCGAACGTCTCCAATATCTCCCGGGGATCCGTGGTCCACTCATTCATAATCTGACGTGGCGCCATGGCCGCCATGACGGTGACCGCGGAGACACCCTCGGGGATACCGCGAACGAACGACAACGGCTGCCAGCCGGTGTCCTCCTCATCCTCGGCAAGGCAGTATGAGAACTTGCCGGGATGGCCAAGCGTCGTACGATCGATGCCGCCGGGGCGCACGTCGAGCAGATTGATGAGTCCCAGCCGCAGGGCGCGGCCGATCACCGTGGTTGCGCGATCGCTATTGGCCAGCGCGTTGAAGCCGGGGTTCGCTCCGATCTCAAGACGGACAGGCCCGTTGACGATCACCAGGATGGCGCATCCTCCGGTGCTAGAGGTTACGCCATGCAGAAGAAACTCGTCCTTCATCATGGCCTGCCACGCCGCGGCGACCACGGGAAAGTGCATCGGCAGGCAGCCAGCCATGACGGCATTGATAGCGAGCTTCTCAGCAATGACCGGCTGGGCGCGGACCGGCTCGATCCCGATTGAGCTGGTCCGGCGGCATCAACGCCCATTCCAGGCGCCTTGACCGCGATCTCAGTCGGTGGCACCACCGGCAGACCATCGGTCCAGGCGTTGCTGTGGTAGAACTCTTGCGCCGCGGCGAAATCGTCCACGTCGTAGGTTTTGGACACCAGTGTCGCCGTTTTCATCTGCATCGATCGCCTGAATTTGCCAACCCGAGGAGAGAATAGGTAGGCCAGCCGCAATGTCCAGCAATGGTGGAAGCAATGTTGAAACGCGCCTCGACCAGCGCCGGGGCGGACTCGTCGCGGTCGTCACCGTCAACAATCCGTCGCGCCTCAATTCGATGAATAGCGCGTTGATGGATGAATTTATCGAGGCGTTTTTGTCGCTTGCGGCGAACGCGGAGCTGCGCGCGGTTGTGCTCACCGGCGCCGGGAACAAGGCGTTCATCGGCGGCGCCGACATCAGGGAAATGAGTGCCTTGACAGGCGCCGAAGATGGCCGCCGGTTCATCACTCGCTTGCACAGGTGCTGCGACGCCATACGTGCCGTCCCCGTGCCTGCAATCGCCCGGATCAACGGATTGACGTTGGGGGGCGGCCTGGAAATTGCCGCTGCCTGCGACGTGCGCATCGCAGTGGAAAGCGCGGCTTTGGAATGCCAGAGGTCAAGCTTGGCATTCCGTCCGTCATTGAGGCGGCCCTTCTCCCGATGTTGATTGGATGGGGACGGACCCGTCAGATCCTCCTGTTCGGCGAGAATTTTACCGCGCAGGAAGCGCATTCGTGGGGATTGGTTAACGAGCTGGTGAGCGGTGGCGACTTGGATAACGCGGTCGGACGGTGGCTGGACCAGCTGCTCTCGTGTTCGCCAGGGGCCATTCGCCTGCAAAAACAATTGATCCGTTCGTGGGAGGACATGCCACTTAGGGCAGCAATCCAGGCGGGAGTCGAAAGCTTCACGACAGTTGTTCGAAGCGGCGAGCCGTCGGCCGCAATGCACGATTTTCTCGATCGTCAGAAGTTACGCGAGACCAAGTCGTGAGCGAGAGGGGCCGAGCTTATCCGATCGTGACACTGCCACACTCCAACGCTGGGTAAAACGCTGTTCTTGATCAATCGCTGTACGCTGGGCGGATGCATGAAGGGGCCACCTGTCCATGGAGGTTGCTGACGTTCTCAAAAACTCGATCAAGGTTTGTATGTTCGATCAGTATGGAACGATCGTAGACATGCAGACGGGGCTTACCGAGATAGCAAAACCCTTTTTGGAGTCGAAAGGCTGGAAGGGAAATCCCAACTCCTTTGTCACCTGGTGGCGACGCACGCATTTCGAGAACTCGATGATCGACGCGCTGCTCGGCCGCGAGCACACGTCCTATCGGGAGATTGGTCATCGCTCGGTGACCTATGTTCTTGAGCGTGCCGGAATTGGTTACACTATGGACGAAGTCCGTTATCTGGTGGCGCAGATCGAAAAACTGCGCTCGTTCCCGGAGGTGCCGGAGGCGCTCGTACGGCTTAGGCGCCGCTACCGCCTTGTCGTACTTTCTAACGGCGATCCTGACATGCTTGACGCGGCGAAGCGCCATCACGGCATTGCTTTTGACGATGTTATTTCGGCCGCGGTCGCAGGTACCTTCAAACCACATGTAGCGACTTACACGAAAGCGGCTGAACTCGCACGCGTACGAATGGACGAGGTGCTGTTCGTTGCCAACCATGCATTTGATTGCATAGGGGCCAAATCGGCGGGCATGCGGACAGCTTTTGTTGACCGCCGCCGCCGGCCATTCGGGATAACTCCCCACCAGCCTGATCTGGTGGTGGCCAGCATGCGAGAGCTTGGCGAGGCCATCGCCTAAAAGCGCGTGCCGATCTCAAAGTGCTCGACTTGTCACGAGCGTGCAAGGTCTGGAAGAGTCCAGGGTTGTATGAGACGGAAGGCTCAACTGATCTCGCCCTTGATCATCATTCCGATGTCCGAGTCGGGTCATAAAGAGCCGCACCGACACGTCCGCCTCGACGGCAGCTTTATCCCGAAAGCAGCCGTCGCGCCATCTAACTGGATGCAGCAGCCAAGGGCTGGGCATGACCGCAATGCCCTTACGAGGGGCCACCAGCGCTTCTGCTCGCTTTCGACAAAGGCTTTGGTTTGTGCCGGTGTCATGATCAGTATCGGGGTGCTGAGCTCATCAAAGCGCTGCTTCACGCTCGGCGTCTCAAGGGCGTAGCCAAGACCCTCGTTCAGGCGATGCACTATGTGCTTGGGCGTTCCTGCCGGAGCCGCGAGACTGACGAAGCCCACAGTGACCGGACCCGCCGGCCAGCCAAGGTGGCTTCCGGATCGGGCCACAAGCGGTCACCGTGTGATCACTGAATTTAGACTAAAAGCCTCTAATTCTTCTCGCTCAAATAACTGAGCCCCGTCCAAACAAATCCGAACCCGACGACGGCAAGCAGCACCAGAAAAACGGGATCGCGCGACATCGCGTAGAACGTGATGATGCACACCAGGAAAAAGGCTCGGACCAACAATGTTCTCGAATAGAGTGCCTCGGCGCGCGAGAGGACAATGCCGAAAATATTCATTCCGAGGCCCGCCATTAGCATGCCGGCAAACCTGGGCATGACGTCTCCATAATCGTCATTGGATAGGAGCAGTCTTAGAACCTCTTTCGGGAAGCACAGGAGGGCGAGGCCGATGACGATGAGGTAGCTGTACAGGTAATGAAGGCTCAGCCGGGTGCGGTTCATCGGTCTCTCCGTTGTCCGGTCGCGAGAACAGACGGTTGGGCCGACGCGGTGGAGCGCGGGCTCACCAAGTAGGCGAGGATCAAGATGTGGACGACCACCATCGCCGGGACGTTCACAGCCGCGAGATAGTACGAGGCGCCAAGCTCAACCGGGTCGACATGATCCTTAAATGTCGAGATGTTGGCGTAGACCAGATCCAAGAGACCCACGGTATTGAAGAGCCACACCATCGGTATCGCAAAAGTGCTTTCCATCCGCACACTTGCAAGCGCCAGGAGAGCAAGAATGACGGCAGTCAGGTCACCATAAGCCGTTGGCACTGCGAATCCGGCGGGAAGATCAGGCGACACGAGCCCCGGCATCATGAACATCAAACCGTTGACGCGCAGGCACGCGTAGAGAAGGAGTGGCGAGAGCGCGGCCTTGAGCGGGCGACCCTTGATGTTCGGCCAGACATACCATTTGCCAATAAGAGCGAATGCGAGAAACGCGACCGCATAGCTGATGAAGAAATGAATGAGGTTGGCGCTAATCTGCATGAGTGTCCCCCGAACTGGCCCCACCAAGATTGCTGCGCTCTCCGCTGGCGAAGCTTGTGATCAATTGCAGTACCTCCTGGGGACGATCGAGTGGCAGGAAGTGACCTCCCTCCTCGATGGTCTTCATTTCTGCACCGGCGACCAGTGAGTGCGCGTGCTGGCGCTCGGAAGGCCGCGCCCAGTCCTTGTCACCCCAAACGAGCAAGACCGGCGTGGCGATGCGGCCGTAGTCTTTTGTCGCGGCTTCCCAACTCTCTCCGTTGCGGAGCAGAGTGACGAAGGCGCGGTAGTGCCCCCGGCGATTACCCACGGCATACATCTCCTTCATTAGTTCGGGCGGGATGCTCTTTGGGTCCGCGACGCCGCCTCGAAGGACCGCCTTCATGATGAGGAAGTTTCTCAGCCGCATCACCGTCTCGCCGATCACCGGGACGAGCGCAGCATAGGTAATCGTCCAGCCGAGGACTGAGCTGCGCGCCATACCTCGCCCCTTCGCGTAGTCGTAGGGATTGACGGAGATCACCCGCGTAACACGCGAATTGTGGTGAGCGGCGATGATGAGCGGGATCACGCCGCCAATGGAGACGCCGACCAGCGTGATCTCGCGCAGGTCGAGCTTGTCGAGGAAGCCTTCCACGGCTTCGGTGAAGAAGGCGGCATCGTAGCGAGCATTGGGAATGTCCGAGTAACCGTGGCCTGGATAGTCCAAGGCATAAACGGTGAAGCGCTTGGGGAGCTCCGGCACCACCTTTTCGAACAAGTCGAGCTGGGTTCTCAGCGTGTGCAGCAGAACGACAACTGGACCAACGCCTGACTTGATGTAGCGGAGCTTGGTGCCGCCGACGTCCACATAGTTGATCGGGATCTCCGGGGCCCAATGCAGCACCGCGGGCGTTTTCGGGATCTGTCTCAAAGCCTCGATGATGTGTGAGAGGAGCCACAGCCCGAAGCCGGCACCCGCAACGACGACGAAGCCGCATAGCCACGAATCCACGGTTGCTCCCCTTCACATCTAAGGTTGTTCCTGCACCACTTCAGACCAACTTGCCGCGCGGAGTGTCGCTAATATCTAAAGATGTTCAATAACATCTTTTGCCGGCCATTATGGTTGCTGTCACAAAATGGAGGGAGCGCGTATGCCCTACACGGCTCAGCACAAGCAGGAGACCCACAATCGAATTCTCAGAAGCGCGCGAAGACTATTCAACCGAAGAGGTCTCGCGGAGGTCACGATCGACGAGATCATGGCCGAGGCCGGTCTGACGCGCGGCGGCTTCTATAAGCACTTCAAGTCCAAGGACGACCTCTACAGCGAGGCCGTCCTTCAGTTCACGTGCAAGGACCCACCTGAGGCGTGGCAGCGGAAGCATGTCGACCCTTGTGCCAAAGGCGCAAAACTAGCCCGCATGATTATGGACGCCTACCTCTCGCGTGAGCACTTTGACGATCGTGATGGGTCTTGCCCGACGCTTGCATTGCCTTCGGACGTCTCCCGGAGCAGCGCGGCCGTGAAGCGCGCATTCCGTATGGTGCTGGATAGCATGCTCTCGGCTTTTGTCGCCAATTTGCAGGGGCCACACGCACGCGAGCGCGGCATTGCGCTTGTCTCGGTGTGTGTCGGCGCGATGGTCGTCGCCAGGGCCGTCGGTGATCCGGCCTTGGCCACCTCATTCCGCAAAGCGGCGCGAAAGCATGTTCTTGCCAGCTCGGGCTGGGGCACTCAATAGATGATGCGGGAGCCGGGCAGCTCCTGTCCGGTATGGGTCATAAGCGGGAGCGCCGACCACGTCGACGTCCTGCCTCGCACGCGGCCGGTGTACCTCAGTTAGCGGACTCGCTGCTCGCAGGCCGCAAGGGGTCGGCCTTGGGTCAAGGGCTGTCTTGCAGAGTGCGTTAGCATCACGGCCGGTGTACCCCTGATAGCTGCCTATTTGCTGCACCGCCCAAGTCGGCAGAGTCGGGCCGATGCTGTCGAAAAAGTCGCTTTGTCTTCGAGCCTGGCTGTTTTTCTAATTCCGGATCATCGCTTTTGACGATGTGACCGTGCCCGGCCGGGCCGTGTGACCGCTGACGCCATTGACGCAACTCACACCGACGCTGGCGCGAGCAGCGGCGCGAGCAGCCGGAGCGCCATGGTCTTGAGGTTTTGCACGATGGCGGCGAGATGGAACTCGTCGCGGGCGCCGGAAAGGCCCCTGAGCCGCAGGCGCTCGAAGCCATGATGCGTCTTCAAGTGGGCAAAGCGCATCTCGACCCGCTTCCTTTGATCGCGCGATTTCAAGAACGCCTTTGTCTTCATTTTGCGGCGAGCAATATCGCGGGCAGCCTCATTGATGTCGCGCACGATCCGGCGCTCCGGCGTGTTGGGGCAGCACCTTTGCTTCAACGGGCACTCACGGCAGCGGGGTACGGATGCGAAGTAGCGGATCGCATGATCGCTGTTGACCCGGCCACTCGTCGTCAGCGGCTCGCCGGCCGGACAGATGTAGACGTTCCGCTTGCGGTCGTATCTGAACTCCGACCGCGAGAACGTGCCGTCGTCCCGCTTGCTCATGTCCCACACGGGAATGTGTGGGATAATGCCGGCGCCAGTGACAAAGGCCAGGAACCTGCCGGTCCCATAGGCCGTGTCGGCCGCCAGCCGCTTGGGGCTGAGGTCAAAGCGTCGTCGCGTACGTTCAATCATTGTGCAGGTGGCGCTACCTCGTCGTAAGTGCGCGCGGGTGTCGCCTCGACGTCAACAATAATGGCGTGCTTGGGATCGATCAGATAGTTCAGGCCGTAGCCAAACAGCACGCGCTTGTTGGCTTTGGCAGTCCAGACGGATCACTTGGCGAGATCACCTTGGGCGGCTTGCGGTCAGACCGAGGCTCTCGTCCGCCATCTGAGCCATCGCCATTGCGGCGCTCTGTCTCGTCTTGCGATCCGGGTTCGGCTTCCAGTGCTGCCAGATACTCCGCCACCGCTCGCTTCTGGCGCTGCGCATCGGTCCAGTCAAGCTCATCAGGCGCCTTGCCGTGATAGCGGCTGGCATTGGCTTCCGTCACGCTCGCGTCAACCGCGAAACCTTCGCCCTTGACAAGGCCATTCACCATGCACCCTGCAACGACGCGCTCGAAGACGTGGCGCAGGATGTCGCTCTCGCGAAAGCGATCGAGACGGTTGATCGAGAACGTGGAGTGATGCGGCACCTTTTCGTCGAGATCGAGCTTACAGAACCGCCGGTAGGCAAGGTGCAGCCTGACTTCCTCGCACAGACGGCGTTCGTGTCGGATACCATAGCAGTATCCGATAATGAGCATCCGGATCATGAGTTCCGGATCGACCGACGGGCGGCCGATCTCGCTGTAAAAGGGTTTTAGCCGCTGGTGGAGGTCGGCGAGCGCTGCAGTCACGAACACGTTCATCCGTCGCAGCAGGTGGTTGTTCGGAACCACCTCGTCCAGCTTGAACTCATAGAACAACTGCCCCTGGTCCCGGTCCTGTCGCCCCATCATCTCCGAATCTCCTGCTGATCTCCATCAGCAGGAATCAGTCTTCGCAGTCGAGCCCTTTTTCGACAGCATCGGCCGATGGTGACCGTCGTCCCTTCGCAACAAAACCCCCTCTCTTCAACCGAGGCCGAAGCTTAGCCCGCATACCTGAGGATGCAGTTGCGACGATGCGTTGGTATCAGGATCGTTCGACGTAGGCTCGGAAGATCTGTCAGATATCAGTTCCACTACTTTCTTGCCTGAGAAACGGCCGCCGGCGATGGTTGCGCCGATTGCCAATGTTTTCCCCCTCGCGCCATCGCGCGGACCAGGACATACAACACCGGCGTGAACAGCAGTCCGAACAACGTCACCCCGAGCATGCCAAAGAAAACTGCAGTACCCAGCGCCTGACGCATTTCGGCTCCTGCTCCCGTCGCCAACACCAACGGCAGCATGCCGAAAATGAACGCGAATGACGTCATCATCATTGCATTGACCACCGCCCGCAGCGACGCGGGCCTCTCTTTGTCCGCCGCCCGGTCGGCCGCCCTATTCACGCCACCTGGGAGGCACACATTAGGGGCGCTCATTCCTCTCCCTGAGGGTGAGCAGCTACCCTTGACTGGCCCGCGCTGCCACAAGCCAGCGTGGGCTTTTCTTGCCAGGTAGCCAGCGTTCGGGTTGTGGAATTATTCTGCTCGGAGCGCTGGAATAGAATCGCCGACGGTTTCGGTTCGTGCGCAGACAACTTTGACTCGATCGTCGCTACCGAGTCCCCGTCCTCCAATCGTGGTTTCGGTGAGGTAGGCTCGTCCGTACATAAAGCATGTGGCGGGACTTCTAAACCTCACAGGCATGCGCATCACGGCCGCTGCATTGTCGCGGGTGCAATCGCGAATATTCGGCGTTGCTGCCGTCGAGCAGATCAGGACGAGAGCCGTCAGCATCGTTGGGTGCCAAGTGTAGTGAGAAACCGCGCGAGACCAGAAACGCTCCTAGCGCCCAAACGTTCCGTCGAGCATTGAACCAAGCAAAGGGCCAGGGCGTAATGCGAACAGTTGCAGTGGACAGCCGCAGATGGCGTCGACGCAGCTAGGAGCGCCCACCTTGGATCAATCGGAACGTGAGCCGATGAAGGTCGATGTTGCGCTCCCCTGGGTTGACGAGAGAGCGGAACGGCGGTGTAGGGATGGACCACAGCTGTCGTCCGCCAACGCACTTGCGAACGAAAGTAAATTCATCAAGGCGACGCTGGACACGATGTCGCTCGGAGATGAGCGCCCGTCGCATTTGTGACCACGCCCAAGGATGTTCAAAATATCCGACTCGGCATTCGTCGAGGTGGTCGTTAATGGCGGCAAGCCTGGACCGCAAAGCCGCAATTTCAGCATCGACCTTTTGCAGGTCAACTTTCATGAGCGTTGCTCCCGCGGCTCCATTTGCATTTGGGCTGCCGAAGACGTGCTTCAGCTCCAGGAAAAGCAATTGGCCCTGGCAAGCTTTACCAGGGCCAATGCTGAACCAATGCCCGCCGGAGGGGCGTGGGGAAGGCGGGTATCGACCAGCGGGATAAAGGCCACAAGCCTAGGTAACCGTCGGTGCGACACGCGACATTGCGGGAGATAATCTGGGACTGTGGCGCGCTTGCAAGATGCTGCCCGTCCCAATATCGCCTAAGCGCTTCGGGGTCTTATGGGTCTGCGATCGCGCTGGCCGGCACCGCGGTGTGGTTTTCGATCCGCGGCATGGTCGTACTGTTTCCGGGGGCGCCGATGTCCGTGGTCGCCATGGCGATCGCGATGGAGGGCTCCAAGCTTTACTCCGACTGGATTGAGGCAAGAACTCCGAGCTTTGTTGCCAGCGTAGTGTTCTACCTCAACATGGAGCTTCCGGACCTTTTAATCGACGATTTGTTCGCCGCCACAGACGACAAAGACGAAGGCGAGGTGGCGTCGTGAAGTCCGATAAGCCGAAGCACGTCGCAGACCGACAGACACGCCCAATGAGGACGACGATTGGGACTTCGATATGCCCAACCCCCACGAACTGCCCGCTGTTGTTCAAACGCCGGCCATCTTGCAGCTGAGTTGATTGCACCCAGGTCCGGAGGATATCGCAATGCGATTGATACAAGCCGATGATTACAACGATGTCGTTGACATCTTCATATCAGGCGCTGCGGCCGTTGACGAAATTGCTCCTGGCGTTGTGCGGGTGACCTATTTCGTGGAAAAGGTGGAAATCGACGGGGACGACGGCGACGCTGATCACGACGCCGTAAGATCGTGGATTCACAGATTTGGTCAGTACCGCAGCTCGCCGATACTCTGCTGGTGATGCAGAAGGCCCTCAAGGAAATGCGGGCCATGCGCGGGCAGCCGAAGCTTGTGCAGGCCGCGGGGACGCATTGAGCGATACCGGCCTTGCTGCGCCGTCATTGTGGTGGCGGCGCAGCAGGACTATTGCGTCCCTTATCTCATTTCAGCTATTCGCTGGATGTTTTTTTGCTTTTGATCTTTTGTAATATTGGGAACCGCCCTGGAAATCGCGGCTCGCACCGTGTGGCGTAGTCTTGATGTCCGGCGTGTAGGGTCCGCGTTCTACGGACTGGCTTTGTTGGTCGGACTGGCTTTTTTTGGACGCTGCAAACGATGCAGTGGGGGCAGCAAGGAAAGCCACAAGTGCAACCGCGACGGCTGTGCTGATCTTCGTCACCATGGTCGTTCTCCCTTTAAGGGCTTGGCGTAAGATTGCCCCGCAGCACACGCTGTAATGTGCAGCACATGAACACCTCATGAATGAAAATTCCCAACGAGTTTGTCCGAAACGCCGATATTGCTTGCCGATCGTCCGAAAAGATGGCCGCGAGTTTACGGAGCCGCCACGCCTAGCAAGCCCGCCCAGGGGCAGAGCAGCCAGCGGCCACTAACCCTACCGGCCAGCTCGGAATAGCGTGGGTAAAGGGCTAGTGGTGATAGGCTTGTCCTGGAGCCCGCGGTGAGCGCGCTCATTCCGCCCGCTTAGCAAACCAGGTAGTATGAAAGGCAAAGCAAAAACGACAACAGGGAGGAGACTATGACGCGCGCGCCGATCATCGTGCTTCTTGTCATTGCCGCTGCATTGCTGGGCGAAACACAAGTCAGCAAAGCGCAATCAGCGTATTCGTATCCATGGTGTGCGATCTACCCGGGCGACAGTCACGGCCCGGGTGGTGCCATGTCCTGCTATTACACGAGTTGGGAGCAGTGCAGGACAACAATGCTCGGCATCGGCGGAAACTGCGTCGAGAGCCCATACTATCACGCACAATCGACACCGCTGCCGAACCGTTCATTGGTAAAGCCACGCCATCACCGGCACGCCAGAACGGTCGGAGGGAAAGAGTAGGGTGAGGACGATCCTGCCGCCCGATTAACGCCGCAGCTCGATCAGCGCACCATCAACCGGATCACCTTCAGGGTCGCCCCAGGGGTGATCAACACCGAGACGCACTGCCCGCGCCCCTTGTCGCGGGCTTTTTTCCGAGCAGCCAAAGCAGCGGCGCGGGGGGAACGCCGCGGTTCGATGAATCCACCGGGGCGGCTCGGCAGTTGCAGCATTACGGATTAAAATGGTTCCCGGACTTCTCGAACGGGAAGTCCTTTCAAGCGCGCTTTGTCGTGCCATTTCTAGAATTGACGGCATGCCCGTAGAAACGTGATCCGCGGATTTTGCGTCGAATCCCGTCTTCAACCAGAACGTTGTTCCAGCTGCGGCGGCGGAAATAGCGAAAGCGATGATGCCAGCTTTGAACATGGAAGAATGCGAGGTCTGCTGCGGCTATTCACCGGAAATTACGAGGTCTTGCCGCCGTATTCTTGGACCCAGCCGCTACCGAACATGAGAAAGCCAACGCAAAGATACTCAAGGGACGCCTAGAAAAGCAGATCTGTCAGGACGCAACACCTGAGGGGAAATGGACCGGAATCATGTTTCGGTTGGGCCAGGGCGTTAAGGAGATAACATCCGCGCCCTCTCCAAAGGCCGATTGGACAGATCACGCCTTTCGACTTGGCTGAATGCTCCGTAGAGGTTTCAAGAGGTAGCGGCCAACAACGAGTTGCAGCCAAGGTGCTCGACATCACCTGCCACCTTACTGCTCCCCTTACCAACCGGATGATCGAATAGACCCGGGTTGTTCGATGTCTCCCTGTCGGTCATCTTCGCCCCATCAGGATGATTGCCGCCGTGCACAGCGGCCGTGTCAGCCTTGCAAGCGTTTCACGCGGTGTTTCTGGTACGCAGCGATCTCGCGGGCAACTGGTCCTGCCTGATTGAATCGCAGATGCGTGATCGACGCAAATAAAGCCCTGTCGTTGTTGGTCGGGCCGAGGTCAACTTTGCAGACTATCCCACCCTCATCACCGGCGTAATCGACGCGAGTGATGGGATACTGTTGCGAGAGTTCAACCGCTGGGGATTGCTCTCGCACAATGGCCGCCACTTCAGGAGTAAGCATCGCGAAAAGCGGCAATGATTCTTTCAACTTGGCGAGAAGACGTTCAACCTGCTTTGGATTATCGATCATTGTGTTCCCATGAACATGTCGACGCAAAGCCTGACTGTGCATATCATCGTGGCTGCCGGAGGAGTCTAATTGGGCAAATCGCCCACGCCGAAGCGAATTTATTGCCGACGAATCGGATGCTTGCCAGTGCCCGAACAGACTTCCTTAGGTAATCGCAGCGTGCTCCAAACGGCTGCCTCACCAACTCAGCCGGGCCGAAAATCCTGGGCCCGGCGATTTTACCGTGACATTGGTGCGCCGCACGATAGTCAAGGCCTACTAGGCGGGGCCGTGTCGTTGCAAAAGTTCGGGTCATTCGCGTCGCAAAGGTCGTGTGATCACCGATGGGATCGTGCGTCGAGCTCGCCGAGCGCTTGCATGTCGCTGCCGACGGCAACATCGTGCCCGGATGCTATGATCTACGAATCCTGCGCCACCGTAGCACCGCCATTCTCGCGCGCTGTTGCCGAGGCAGCCCGACGGTATTTGCCGGCATCCTGATCGAGATCGCGAGGTTGCCCATGTTCGACACGGTACGACACGTTCCTCTGCACGTAGTCGAATGGCGCGCCGCAGACGCGCAAGCTGCCATCGACGACATCGTAGCCGATGCGCTAGCACAGTTCGACCAGGCTCGGTTCTGGCCGGCCCATCCGCAAGATGATGGTGCGCGGGACGGCGAGACCAGCATCTACTTCGGTGCAGCCGGCGTGATCTGGGCGCTCGATTATCTCTCACGCGCGGGCGCTACGCGGCATGCCTACGATTTCGTGCCCGTCTTGGATCGGCTCATAGATGCCAATCGGAGGCAGTTTGCCAAACTCGATTACCACGCGCACGGCTCGCTTTTGTTCGGCGATCTCGGCACGCTTCTTGTGGCGATGCGCTTGCGGCCCGACGCGGCGACCGCCGACGCTATCCACGAGCGTGCGAGAGCCAACAACACTTTGCCCATTCGCGAGCTGATGTGGGGATTACCTGGCTCAATGCTGGCATGCGTCTTCATGTCGGAGATGACCAGCGAAACCCGATGGCGTGAGCTCTACGTCAAACAGGCGGCCCGTCTTCTCGACGAACTCGCGGACACGGAGCTCGGCCCGCTGTGGACGCAGGACCTCTACGGATCGCATCAGCAATGGCTCGGGCCGGTGCATGGTTATGCCGGCAACATGGTCCCGCTGATCCGCGGCTGGGCCTGGCTGGGCGACGACCAACAGGCGCGGGTAGCTGAAGCCGTACCGCGCACGCTCATGGCCAATGCGGTGCAATCAGCGCATGGTGCTCAATGGCACCCGGTCGCGGGGCGAACCGGTGAGCCGCGCCTCTGGCAACACTGCCACGGCGCGCCGGGGATGGTGACGACCTTCGCGGACGCCCCTTTCGGTACACCAGAGCTGGAGGCGCTGCTCGTCGCGGGCGGCGAGTTCACGTGGCACGCAGGCCCGCTGACGAAAGGCTCGAACCTCTGCCATGGCACGGGCGGCAATGGCTATGCCTTCCTCAAGCTGCATCGGCGGACCCGGGACGAGCGCTGGCTGCCGAGAGCGCGTGCCTTCGCCATGACCGCCATCGAGCAGTGTCGCGAGGCACGCAGGCAATACGGCAGGGGTCGCTATTCGCTCTGGACGGGGGACATAGGGCTCGCCGTTTATCTTTGGGATTGCATGACGGGAGAGCCGCGATTTCCCGGCGTCGACGTGTTCTGAAGGAGTGCGGTCACCCTGAGAGGTTGGAGAAATCGAGCCCCGCGAGCGAATCACAGGCCGCTGCCGTTGTCATTGTTTGGGGGTGATGCTTTGTGAAGGCCCCACGCCTTCGAAAGGTTTATGTAAGTTCTTGGCCGTCTCGTTCACCGCCATGCCGAAGGCCGTGAGTGATCCCGTCCATGTTCAATGGCTTACGTCTTTTGTACAGGCGGATTGAAGGGCATTTGGTACGGATTTGGCACGAGAACCTAAACCCCTCCTCCGTTGGTCCATCTTGATCCTTCGCACCAAGGCCGTGTGGCTCGGCGATGTTGAAGCGACCAGCGAGGCAGAGGCCATCGCTAAAGGGGCGGAGGAATTCAAGCAGCCAAGGGAGCGCTTGATGGCGGTGAAGCGCTAACGCCTTCCAAGACCCAGTCTGTTGGTGGTGCCCCCCGCACCAGCCCACAAAATTGATAAGTTCGAGAATCCGACGCCTGGAGCGGGGGGCTATGTTAGTGTCGGACAGCGAGCCAAAGGTTCGACTGTGCGCAAGATTTATTGCAACGAGTGATCGGGGATCGGTCTTTACCAGCAAGCTTTGCAGCGACGTGACCCGATTGCAACAATTCTACAAGATTCGTGTTGGCGACCCGTCTTTACCCTCACGGAATGGCCATGATCCGTTGTAGAAATGGCCCCGATCTCTGGGGCTGGGGGGCTGAGAAGGAGACCGCGGCCGTGCTCATTTGGAGCGAGCCCAACCAGCCTAGCATTCTCTGGCACATACGAAAAATCATCAATTGGTGAACAACGAGGCTGCCCGGGTCGGCAGCCTCGTTTTGCTTTGGGCCTTTGGGGGCCATTTTCTTTGCCCCAACCGATGATCAATCGACCGCCGACAGTTCAGATTGTCGCCTGAGGGATGACCAGGACTTGTCTCGCGCGGGTTGTTGGGCCTGTTGAATCTCTAGCGCCTGCCATCGCTCGACCAGCCCTAACCAAAATGCCTTGTCGCTGGCATTGCCAGCGTCAGAGGCAAGCCGACGGCATTCATCCGCCCGCCGCCGAAACAAGTCTATGCTCACGCTCTCCTCCCGGAACTGATCGCCCACAGCCCTGGCGCAAAGCAATGTTAACTAGGCCCTATGGCGCGTGGATATCTATGAGGCCGATAGGGAATTGTTTCGGACGAGGTTCTGTTGCTGTCCGAAGATTTAAGAATGGTCCCGACCTTTTAGGGGGTGGGGGAAGGCCGGGGCCATTGCTCTGAAATGCGACGCAGAGCCAAGCATCGTTAGCACCACTTCCTTGATAGAAGGATAACGGGTGACGCGCCTTTGACCCCCCGTCAGTCGTCGATGGGGCCTTTTCGTTGTGGCCCGAAGGAGCGACAGGCGAGCTAGCGGCCCTATGGTTTCTCGCAGTGCAAGGGAGGCTCGAAAAGGGCCTCCCTTTTATGCAGATACTGTTTCCCCATCCCGCTCGGCTTCGTTATTTAGGAGTGATATCGGTCTTGGAGGCCGGCACGCAAAGAAGCTCGGGCTGAAGGACAAGGTATGTCGCGTTCCCGAACTGATCCTGGGTGATTACCTCATGCTGTTTGAGTGGCCCATGATGCACGATTCGATAACAAACGAGGTGCTCCCGCTTTGCGTCGACACGGAAGTAGGCCGCCTCAGACCCAAACGGACTGGCCACCGCCCTTATGGTGATGCTGTGGGGTCCCGGTCCCAGGTTAAATACTGCGTGGCTCACCGTCGGATCGGCCAAGCAAGGCACCGGATCACTGCCGCAGGTCACGGCGCTAGAGGGCACCGCAGGCGTACTGCCAATTGAGACGCCATTATCCAGCACCTCATAGCTACCGCCCTTCAGAAACGCATCCGTTACCGTCAACGTCAGCCCATCACTGGGGGCCACAAAGTTCCATGGCGGTGCCCCCACGAAGTGAGAGTTTCCACTACTGCTCGGAACACATCCCAAACCGCCGGGTCAGCCGGTGCGCACCCCCTCGCAAGACTCCCGGCGCTGACAACGCTGAACTCGTTCCAAGGGCCGCCAATTGCAATTGCCCCCGCTGGCGCCATCTTGGCGACGCTGGGCGCCTGCGGCTGATCCGTAGTACCATCCATGGTGCTATCCTGTGCGAAAGCCGGAATGGATAAGAAGCCGGCCGATGACAATGCAATTATCGCTATTGATTTCATGTCTATTCTCCTTGTGAAATTCTGCAAAAAGTCATCATAACAAGGTAGCTGTCCGGGAAATTATCACAAGCGTAATGCTGACTTGTGTGATGTAGCTCACAGTCCTAGCACAATAATTCGCCGCTTCCTTCGCACTGGTCTGCCTCGAAAATCCCCAAATATAATTTTTATCTATTAACAAATTACCCCATTAGCAAACTGACGTGCCCCTTTGCTCCCCCTCGATTGAAAAGGGTCTCTTTTCGATTTTCAATATTTTTGCGCTCAGCTTCTCTGGGTCGCGCCGCAAGCCCGACTTTTGGCCCCCACACTCATGCAAGCCATTGGTTTCAAAAGTCAATCACCGCTGCAAAGCGACTCACCCCTTGTTCAAAACCACGCAAGAGAGTATTAGACACGGTATCGAAACGGAGTGCCAAACCACATTGAAACATGGCCGATAATCGACGCGATACTCCTGGGCTGGATTGTCTGGAGAGTATTTGAGCTAGTGGTGACAATCCGAGCGATTAGGCGGAGCCGGTGCAAAACATAAAAACTAACGCGCAATAGTGAACGCCCTATACCGTAAGCAATTACGCTGTTCAAATTTCATGAACGAAATCGGTGACAACTACAGGACCAGCGGACATGAAGAAGGCCGCGCGATGCGCCTGGTAATCGCAGGATCAATCCCAGTCGATGCTGCTGCCGGCGCGCAACAGCTTTCTGAGACGGTTGGCCACGACCACGCGCACCATGCCGGGGTTCAGCGAGGCGTAGCGCGAAGCCCAGAGGCCGTTTCGCTCTGCTAGTTGTTGAAGCTTGGCGAGGTCGATCGTCCCCGTTTCCGTTTCCAGGTACTTGCGCAGCTTCCGGGCTAGACCGTCGCCGCAACTGCCGTCCTCATAGCGTTCCCGATACTTCTGTTTGATCACCGACTGGCCGGTGGCGTCTGCAGCCCTCGCCGGAGTGATCCGAGGCTTCACCTTCGGCGCGCCGCGGCGAGGCTTGGCGACCGGCTTGGTTTTCGTCCTGGTCTTGCTGACCTTACTCTTACGTCTCCTCATTCGTCGCCCCGATCTCATTTTAGCCGCCACTCATCGCCCGCCGCGACCGCGACGATGTCCTTCCCTTGGTCGTCGATGGTGGAGCAGACACCGTCCTCCTCGATCGCCCACTCCAGTTCGAGCGGATCGACGCCGAGCAGGGAGGCGGCCTCATCGAGCGTCAGTTCAGCGTGTAGGACGCCGGCGGGAGTCTGAACCGTATAGAGGGTCGTCATGTAGTGCTCCCGAGCGCAGGCGGGAGCGTTACGAAAACACGTGAGTCTAAATCTTAGCAAGTTATTGATATAATTGACTTAAATACGTTCCACGTGGTCTAAAAGGAGCGGGCCACCAAGGTGCTTCCGACACCGAGGCAGCCCTGACCACAGCGAAGAAGGACCCTTCACCATGGCTGCAGACCACCATACGTCATCGGTACAACTGAAGCGTATCGACCTCGCCGCTCTCACCAAGCGTCTTGAGGACCACTCCGACGGCATCGAGAACCTTGCCGCCCGCCCCATGGCCGACGACATGCGCCTCGCCACCCAGGTGATCAACCAGCTGGTCGACGAGATACGCACGGCCGCGGCGACCACGAACGGCGCCATTGCGCACCTCGTCGATCTGGTGGGATGGCAGTGACCATGCCGGATCAGCTGCACCCTGACGAGCTTCCGGCCCCGCCGCCCATGATCATTTCCAAAAGCCCAACGCACATCGTGGTGGCGCTTGAAATATCGAAAGCGATGCTTGTCGGCTATCGGCATTTCTTTGAAGCCCTCCTCAAAGCCGTAGACCGGAGGGCGCCACATGGCGAAAGTGACCGTTGAGCTTCCCTCTGACGAGGCGAGGGCGCTCGCTCAACTCGTTAAGCGTCTCGGCTATGACGACGCCCAGCGCCTATCGTCCCGCTACGACGGCGGCGAGGAGCGAGACGCGATGCTCAGCAGCATCGATAAGCTGCGGCGGGCACTGGCGGAGGCTGGTTTCGCGCCGAGGTGATGGGAGGGCAGACCGCAGAAGGCAGCTATGACTTCAAGAAGTTACTATGACGTGCTGGGCGTCGCGCGGCATGCGGACGCTGCGGTGGTTCAAGCGGCCTACCGAGCACTAGCAAAGCTGCATCACCCTGACGTTGCCAGAGGATCGAAAGACTTAGCCGCGGCGCGTTTTCGCGTAATTAACGAGGCTTACGAAGTGTTATCGGATGCGCGGCGGCCGGCAAAATATGACGCACAGCTCGACGCCTCGACAACTGAACCGCAAGCTCCTCCAGCGCCGCCACACCCGACCCGCGAGCCGCCGCGCGCACCCGAGGCCGACCCGCAACCTCATCCTGCGGCATCCGAACGAAAACTCATCCTACAGAGCCGAGCCAGCGAGAATATATGGCTGATTGCTGGCGCGCTTATAGTAGGTTTAGTGGGCCAAGTAAGCCTTTATATCGTGTCCTCTTCGCTAGCCCCCTTTTCCGCCGTCTCTTGGCCGGTGATACAGACACCAATTACCTTAGCCGTCATCGGCGTATCCTTGGTAATGCTTCTGCCAAAAGCCCGGCCTAGCTCTCCCATTGGCTGGCGTGTGGTCTGGTATTTCTTGGCCACAATCGGTCTCGGATCATTTCTAGAAATGATAGGCGGGTTCGAACCGTGAGGCCACGCCGTCGACGAGGGACGGACCGCTGGCAGCGTGTTTTCGGTGCGCTCTTCACTCGGACGCAGTGCGAGCAGGCTGTCGCCGCTCCTCCGCACGGAAAGTGCCTCCTCCGGGCCAACCGTCGATCGCCAAGCTGACGAAGCTCAAAGCCAAGTCGATACCATTTTGCGCACCAAAGTCGCAGACGAACGGCGGTCTTTGCAAGCCGAGCTTGACAAACTATCGCGGCTTTCAACTTCCAAAGGGGTCAAACCCGGCGCGCGAGGCTCGGTTGCACCAAAGTACCGCAATCCTGAAAATCCCAGCGAAACCTGGGCCGGCCGCGGACTTAAGCCGCGCTGGCTGGCTGCAGCACTTAAAGCCGGCAAAAAGCTTGAACATTTCAGCATTGTGCAAACGGTAAAGCAGGCGACAAAGAGGGCGCCCAGGAGGGTCGGCAGAGCCAAAAGGCGATGACGGGTTCTCTGTTGGCCTGTGGCTTGGCGCGCTGCAAGCCAAAGTCGGACGGCTTTGCACCGCCGATCGGGCTTGCCACGCTGTCCTGGACTGTCGCGGGCGGTCAATGGCGAAGATGACGTAATACTCGACCCTTATGCAGAGCGACATGATCGGTCTTATCGCTTTTGATCTCGTACTGCGGGTCGTCGGGGCTGGCGTGATGGACGTAGCCCTTATAGGTCACATCTCTGGTGTGCAGCCGCACTATCCGGCCGGTGACCCGGCCCGCCTCGGAATTCCAGATCACGTGATCACCAACCTTGAAAATTCTCGCCATGATGCATCAGCTTCGCCTGCTCCTGAGCGGGCGCCAAGCCGCGTTCGTCCGGGGGAGGCTCACCGCTGGCTGGGAACGTATACTTGAGGTTCACCAAGTGGAAAACGGGCCTGCGAATGGTGAGCGCCAATATGGCAGGTGACGCTCGTAACGAGCTGTCTCGAGACCGCGGCGTCGGAACTTGATGCCTCCCTGTGGCTCACCGCTCATGAGGACGACAAACTCCGTACCCTTGCTGGTCTCTGAGCTCAACGCCTCGTCAGAGATGATCAGGGAAGACCGTGGTGACGCAATTCCTGCAATATGATCCAATGCGTCCTGCGGAATAACGATCCGGTCGAGCGCTGCCTTCGCATCGGCCACCCCGCCATCCGTATGTCCGCTATCCAAAGAAACCACGCTCCATCGCATTTCGAAGTTGCCGCCGATACGCTCCATTGCCGTGAAAACGTGCGTGCCGAGCGGATGGTCGGCATCTTGGATCGTGACGGGACTCTCCAGGATTGGCTGAAAGGCCTGCCGGACATAGAGGCGCTGCGTCTTGCGGCTAATGAACACCGATACCGGCTCGAGGTCGCGCGTCGCCTCACGCGCCCTCTCGGCTGCCGCGACCCGCACCTTTTCTGCTTCGACGGCGACTTCGCGTGCAGACGCCGCGGCATCGAGCTTTGGTTGGAGCTCGGCTTTAGCGGCGGTCACCTGCGCCTCGACCTCGGCGACACTCGCGCCTGCCTTCGCCATGGCGTCCTCGGCTCGCTCCTTTGCTTCGGCTGAGCCTGCGGAAGCAACCGCACGCTCGGCAGCCGTCAACTGCGCCTCGGTTCGGAGCTTCAGCTTTTCCGCCATGCGCACTGACGCCATCGCTCGGGCGGCTTCTCGCGTGGCCGTCGCAGCTGCGAGTCTCGCCTGATCGGCCTCGCTGGACGCCTCTTGCGCTTCGGCGACCCGTGCGGCGGCGACAGCGCCGGCACCGGGCTTCGGCGAGAATAGTGCCGGATGGGCGATCTCGACGGGCACCAAGTCGGATGGCGCCACAATCACTCGCATACCCAACCTGGTCGCGTCGAACAGGCGTTCGGCAAAGTCGTAGGGCATCCGAATGCAGCCATGCGACGCGGCATATCCTGGTAGAGGCCCGCCGTGGAGTGCAATACCTGACCAAGTGATGCGCTGCATGTGCGGCATGTAGGCGTCGTCATATAGGTTCGAATAGTGCTCAGCCTCTTTCTGGATGACGCTGAAGATACCAGCGGGCGTCTCGCGGCCCTTCTGGCCGCTCGACACCGGCGCTCGCAGGATCCAGCCATTGGCATCATAGACAGTGATTCGCTGGTTGCGCAGCGAAACGATGGCCATGATTGGTTCGCCCGCGGCACGCTCGACGGACGCCACCGCGCGTTCGTTCCGACTACTTGCGGCGCCCGCATGATCGTCCATCACGATCGCCGCGGCCCAGCTCGCAATGACAAGGCCCGCAAGCTGCATCCATGTCGGCCTGCGTTTTGAGCTGGGAAAACCGAAGGCTATGCACGTCACGTCCGATCGTCTACGCCGGCCCGCGCGGAGAGAACTCATAACGCCATGCCTTCCCCAAAGAAAAGACGGCGCCCGATGAGTTGCTGAGGGTTGGGCACAGAACCCCCCCGGTCACCGCAGTATGTCATCAACCTGACAAATCTACATAGGTTCCCTAGGGCTGTGAAGAAGCTTTCTGTCAGTCGGTAGCGATCCGGGGAGGACCGGACAAGGCCTGAACACCATTTTTATGGCGCTTTTGACCCGAAGCCGCCGCCGCCGGTCGATCCGGCTTTGACATTTCGGCATTTTTCGCCGAGGCGCGGCTAAGCTAAGCCTGCGCGGCGGAAGGCTTCCAAATAGTGCTCCCGGTCGGCGTCCTGCCTGATCGGCATTTGGTTTGCGATCCAGGTGAGCGAAATATTGGGCTGCGCGCGGCGAAGCTCCTGCAACGCAATCTTGGCGACGTCGTCCTGTCCGGCCATCCCGGCAGCGGCGGTCAGCACACGATGGGCGCCGACGAAATCGGCGCGTTGGCGGATGCCCTCGCGCGACAGCCGCATTGCCTCGTCGTAATTCCGGCCGACGAACTGGGCGTATGCGGCGATGCCGCAATAGATTGCCGAGAACGGATCGCGCGGGCTCAACCGCAGTGCACGGCGCGCCGCAACGTCGGCTTCTTCCCAGCGCCCGCAATAGGCGAGCGCCAGGCCGTAATAGCCCTGGGCCAGCGAGAAGTTCGAATTGAGCCGCAGCGCCAACTCGAACTCGGCCAGCGAGTCGTCGAAACGCCGCGGGAACAAATAAACGCAGCCCAACGCGTAGTGCGCCCAAGGGTCCTCACTGTCGGCCCGGTTCGCAGCCAGCGCCGCGCGCTCGGCGATCGGCACGATGGTTGCCATGTCCGCCCAACCCATGTGGGCGCTGAACGTATGACTGGCGGCCAGCACGCCGAGCGCCTGGCCGTAGTGCGGATCGATGGCGGTCGCCTTCTCGAGTAGGGCCTGCGCGACCACATTATCCTGTCGCGTCACCCGCCAGTAGTACGACAGCGCCCGCATCACCAGATCCCATGCGTCCATGCTATCCGGCGGCTTGCGCTTGGCGCGAAAATTTTCCGCCGCATAGAGCTGGGGCTCGATCGCCGCGACGATGGCCTCGGTGATCTCGTCCTGCACGGCGAACACGTCGGCAAGGTCGCGGTCGTACCGCTCCGCCCAGATGTGGCTGCCGGTGACGACGTCGTTGAGCTGCGCCGTGATGCGCACGCGGTCGCCGCCCTTGCGCACGCTGCCTTCGACCACGTAGCCGACGCCGAGCTCCTCGGCGACCTGCTTCATATGGACGGCTTTGCCCTTGTAGATGAACGAAGAGTTGCGCGCGATCACGAAGAACCAACGCAGCTTGGACAACGCCGTGATGATGTCCTCGCTGATGCCGTCGGAGAAATACTCCTGCTCCGGATCGCCGCTCATGTTGATGAAGGGAAGCACCGCGATGGCGGGACGGTCGGGTAGCGGCAAGGCCGGGCGCGACTGCTCGTGGATTTCATCCGGCGGCGGACCGGTGACATGTGCCGGTTCGGTGCCGTTTGGTTGCGTGCGCACAGTACCGACGAAGCGGAGGCCCTTGCGCGCGATGGTGCGGATCAGCTTCTGGTCCTCGCCGCTGTCGCCGACCGCCTTTCGCGCGGCGTTGATGCGGCTGGTCAGCGTCGAATCCGATACGATCCGGCCGCCCCAGACTGAAGCGATGAGATCGTCCTTGCTGACGACGCGGTCGCGGTTCTGCACCAGGTAAACCAGGAGGTCGAACACCTGCGGCTCTACCGCAATGGGCTCGGAACCGCGACGAAGCTCGCGCCGGTCGACATCAAGCATATGATCGGTAAAGAGAAATTGCACGTTTGCGTCCAAACTGGCCTGCGAAGCCGCTCTCAAGGAATAATCAAGCCCATCTCATGGACAAATCAAGCGCCGGTCAAAGTCTTTCAGTCGCGCTCTCGTCAACCTCCGCAATCCCCGTGACCGCAACGGAACACCGAAAGCGAGACAACAATGGTCCCCGCAACGCTAACCTCCGCCAAACCCGCCAATCAGAATGCGACCGCCGCAACGCCCGACCTCGCGGCACTAAAGATTCGGCAACAGGCTGCCTGGTCCTCAGGCAACTATGCCGTCGTCGGCACGACATTACAAATTGTCGGTGAGGAGCTTTGCGAAGCTCTCGATCTCCGGTCAGGCCGGAAAGTGCTCGACGTGGCCGCCGGCAACGGGATGGCCACACTGGCCGCGGCGCGGCGCTGGTGCGACGTCATCTCGACGGATTATGTGTCGAGCTTACTGGAGCGCGGTCGCGCGCGGGCATCGGCCGAAGGCCTGACCATCGAATTCAAGGAGGCCGATGCCGAGGCGTTGCCGTTCGCCGATGGCACCTTCGACACGGTCGTCTCGACCTTCGGCGTGATGTTCACGCCAAATCAAGACCAAGCCGCCGCTGAACTCCTCCGCGTCTGCAAATCCGATGGCCAGATCGGCCTCGCAAACTGGACACCGGACGGCTTTATTGGACAAATGTTCAAGACGCTCGGGAAATACATGCCACCTCCGGCCGGCGCAAAATCTCCTCTGCTCTGGGGCACACGCGGACGTCTCACCGAAATGTTCGGTCCCGCCTCCATCTCGATCAGGGCCGAACCGCGCAA
>Ga0257161_1000046_pt1 | contig 28433 bp, 22 predicted proteins | sample NR01A_FD_185954 | JGI IMG/M metagenome (GOLD analysis project Ga0257161, IMG submission 185954) | Soil microbial communities from H.J. Andrews Experimental Forest, Oregon, United States - NR-01-A | ecosystem: Environmental > Terrestrial > Soil > Temperate forest > Bulk soil | place: USA: Oregon... | reverse complement strand
AAGGCAACTAAGGAACTTAGCCTATGGCTAACAACGATTCCGAGTGATCGTTCCAATCTCGCACGGCAATATGCGAAGCGTCGGCGTGCACCGGCTGTTTGCGACCTTGCCGCCTGCAATTGCGCGCAAGGGAGATGAAAGTGACCGAATCGATGCGGAAAGCCTCCGCGGGTGACGCCTGATGGCCGCCCCGCTTCAGCGCCGCGCCTGAACGAGCGCGGTGGCTGTCACCGCGCTCGTTCCTGTCGTTTATACGGGCAGTCTCCCGTCTTCGCGCGGGGTCGTCCGACTACCAGAAGCGAGCAACGCGATAAAATCGGTGCCTCGGAAAGTACGCCCCATAAGCGTACATCGGTCGATAATACCGATACATCGGCCTGTATCCTGCGTAAGCGTAGAACGGCCGATAAAATCGATACCGCGGGAAGTAGCCTGCGTATGCGTAGGGTCGATAGAATCGGTACCGCGGGAAGTAGCCTGTGTACGCATAGGGTCGATAGAATCGGTGGCGCGGGAAGTACGCTCCGTAAGCGCGCGGGCAGCCGCATCCGAAGCGGCGAAAGCCGACGTAACCGTAGGTCGCGGGCCAACCGGCGTAGCCGAAATGCGGCCGGCCCCAACCAAACCATTGAGCCTTGGCGGGAGTAGCCGCCGCAACTGCGAGACCCACACCAAGGACCGCCAGTGCTGTGTACTTTCTAGTATTCAACATGGTCTTATCTCCTGCGGAACACATTCCGCTTTCGAGTTGCTGGCTGGTCAACGTCGAACCGGGATGAACGTTTGTAGCTCGGTTGTTCTTTAGGGGTTAGCCGGAATGACGCAGCTACCTGGGTGGCGCCGGTTTTTGCGGCTTCGCGGCGCTCTCGCTGCGCTGGCTCATCGTGCGCTCGGCGTTGAGGCCGGGTTCCGGCCAGGCGCCCTACTGTTCGCGGCCGTAACCGGCGGTTATCAGCCAGTCGAGGTTGAACCATGATAGCGACGATTCAAACACTTCTATTGCTGCTTGCAGTGCTGGTCGTCATCGCGATCATCGCCCGCCGGTTCAACACCGCTCCCTCTATTCTTCTTGTCACTGCCGGCATCTTGCTTGCGCTGACACCGGGCCTGCCGCGTATCGAGCTGGCGCCGGAACTGGTGCTGCTCGGAATCTTGCCGCCGCTCATCTACCTCGCGGGCGTGGCCATGAGCTGGCGTGAATTTCGTTTCAACCTGCGCCCGATTGTGTTGCTGGCATTTGGTTGCGTCGTGTTCACCGCCTGCGCGGTGGCCGCGATGGCGCACTGGCTGCTGGGCATGCCCCTTGCCGTCGGCTTCGTGCTCGGCGCCATTGTGGCGCCGCCCGACGCGGTCGCGCCGCTATCCGTCATGCGCCAGCTCGGCGTTCCGCGTCGTCTCGCTGTCATTCTCCAAGGAGAGGGTGTCGCCAATGACGCCACCGCCCTCATTCTCTACCGCTTCGCTGTTGCCGCGGCGGGTACCGGCCTGTTTTCTCTCGGAGGAGCCGCGGGAACGTTCGTCCTGATCGTCGTCGGCGAAATCGCGTATGGGATCGGCATCGGTTGGTTGAGCCTGCGCTTGCGGCGGTGGACGCGCGACCCTCGCGCTGAAATTACGCTGTCCCTGCTGACCCCTTATGCGGCTTTCCTGCTTCCCGCCCATCTTGGCGGATCGGGCGTGTTGGCGACGGTGGCAGCGGGCCTGTTCGTGAGCTGGAACGGGCCGCTGCTCATTCCAGCCGCGACACGGCTGCAAGGAATCTTCTTTTGGGATTTGGTTGTCTATTTACTTGAAGGAATCGTGTTCCTGGTGACTGGCCTGCAGATGCGCACGCTGCTCGATCGAGCGGATACGATCTTGTTGCAAGATCTCATGTTCGCCGTACTGCTGACGGTCGGAGTGGTTATCGTCGCGCGATTTATCTGGATCTATCCGGCGACCTATCTGCCGCGCTGGCTCAGCCCCTCGCTCGCCCGGCGGGATCCGCTGCCGCCCTGGCAGTGGGTGTTCTCCCTCGCATTCGTCGGCGTGCGCGGCGTCGTTTCGCTCGCGGCGGCGCTCGCTGTTCCGCTCACCACGGAAATCGGTACGCCGTTTCCCTACCGCAATCTCATCCTCTTCGTCACATTCGGCGTGATCGTCGTGACCTTGGTTGGCCAGGGATTGTTGCTGCCGAGCATCGTGCGCTGGCTCGGGTTGGGAAGCCACGCCGCCTCCGAGCGTGAGCGCGAGTACAAGGCCGAGTTTGCTGCACGCTTGGCAGCACTGAAGATGGCGGAAAGCCGGCTGGAGGAGCTTGCGGCCGATCGCCGAATTTCGCCTGAGCTTGTGGCGATCTTGCGCGCCCGCCACGACTATCGCGCCGTGCGGCTGCCCGATCCCGCATCGAGCGAACTTGATCCCGCTTTGGCAGCGGCAGAGCTGAGGTCGGAATTGATCGCTGCTGAGCGCGAATACATCTTCCAGCTGTTGCGAGACGGCCAAATCACCGATGAGGCGCGCAGGCGCATAGAGCGCGAGCTCGACTTGGAGGAGGCAGGCATCGCCAGCAAGAAAGCAGGCGGTGCGGATCCTCCACTTTAGCCGCAAGTTTGCCGACGATACCCAACGGACCCCATCCTGAGGAGGCCGCGATCTTGAGCAGCCCGGGTCCATCCTTCGAGACGGCCGCGCACGTCCTCGCCCATGGATTCGGTCGACGGACGCCCCGGCCCCGGCTACAATTACCGGATGGCCCAGCGACCTATATCGCGTGTCCGCACCGTGTCCTCAAATTCGGAGTGGGACATCTATGTCGTGCGTTCAACGCCGGCCAAAAAATGGCTCGGCACCGTGGAGGCGACCGATGTCGGTGGGGCTATTGCCGAAGCGGTCTGGCGGTTCGACGTGAAAGAGCCGAATAAGCTGATTGCCGTGCGACGCCGATAGCGTGACTCGCTCGGTGACGCGGCGTTAGCGCCTCGCAGAACACTGGTCGTCGCTCAGAAATCCGGCTTATCGGCCTGCGGGACCTCGGAGTCCTTGCCAGAGTACCATTGGAGGTTTTCTGTGCAGATCACTTCGGTCCACGGGCCCAGGTTGGGCCGGTAAGTGATGGTCGCCGTCCAGGGCACGGTGAACACCGCGTTGTCCTCGACCATAAAGTGGAGTTGCAGCACCTTGCCGCGGTAGTTGGGGTCGATCTCCACGATACCCGTGGCGCCGGTGGCCGGGATGTACGAGTTCTCTTTGGCGTTGCGCTCCAAGGCGTCTTTCGCGTCGTCGTAATCGACGAGGCGATAACGCTCGACGACGTGCAGCGCCGGACTGTGCGGAGTGCCATACATATCGACCATGGCGAACGGCCCGACCTTGATCCCCACCGTATCGATCACCAGCGTGTCGCCCTCGTAATGGCCGACGGAATCCCCGTACCAGGACGGCGTAACCTGCACCGGATGAGGCGCGTTCATCCGCACATTGCGCAATTCATGGCCTTGACGGTAGACCATCAAGATGTGGTCCGGCTGCTGGAAGATTTGCAGCAAGAAATCCCAAAAGACATAGGGCACACCGCCGGGCCAACACTGGTTGCTTGGCGTCGGATAGCCCTGGCCGGCTAGTGAAATCTCGCCGTGCTTCTTCACGACCTCGGCCGCCCAGGGCTGCAAGACCGGGTTGGTGTAATCGCCGACCAGTTGCTGGAAGTTGGCGACGCCATCGCGGCGGCGCGACCTGTTGCGCACCGGCCCGGGCCCCAATGCCGGCGGCTCGAAGCCCGTAAGGTAGGGATGAGCCCAGGTGCCTGAAAAATCCGGTATGGAAGCCGCGCTTCGCGTACTGCTGCCGGCCGGCGCAGCTGCTGGCGATACCGCCTGTGTCCAAGCGGGTGTCGAAATCGCCGACACTATTGTCGCCACTAACAGGAAATCCCGCCGCTGCACCTTCATGCTTTCCTCCCCGCGATTAGCCTGCGCTCATCCGGCGATGACCCAAAAAGCCTAACACGCCGATGCGTGCCCGCGTAAGCTGCAAATCGCATGCGCCCGATTGCTACTGGAGCAGCCCTTCGAATATCGTACCGCGGTCGAAACCCAGGCGAGCGAGTCGGAAGCTGATGCTGGTCTTTAGCACGCCGAAGCCGTAGGTGATGCTGCGATAGAGATTAATGGAAGATGCGTCCGGGAAGTACTTTGCCGGGCACGAGATTTCGCCGACCTTGAAGCCGCGATAGATGACTTGCGATAATATCTGATTATCAAATATAAAATCATCTGAATTGCGCTCGAGCGGAACGGCTTCGAGAACGGCTCTCGTAAATGCCCGGTATCCAGTATGATATTCCGACAGCTTGTAGCCAAGAAGGATATTCTGCGCAAATGTGAGTACGCGGTTTGCCATATATTTATACCGAGGCATGCCGCCGGCGAGCGCTCCTACTCCAAGAACGCGCGAACCCAACACGACATCAAATAATCCAGAACATAGCATTGACGCCATAGGGAGCAATAATTTCGGTGTGTATTGGTAGTCGGGATGCAACATGATAATAATATCGGCGCCGCGTTCCAGCGCCAACCGATAGCAGGTCTTCTGGTTGCCACCGTAACCCTTGTTGCAATCATGCCTGACCGCGAACACGCCTAAGTTCTTTGCCAGCCGAAACGTGCCGTCCGTGCTTGCATCGTCGACCAAAATCACGTCATCGACGACATCGGCGGGAATCTCCCGGAATGTCATCTCGAGCGTCCGCGCCGCATTATACGCGGGTAGCACAACGCAAATCTTGCGGTTTGCAAGCATGCGGCTTCCTCCCGATCTGTTGCGTCTGTGCTGATTGTTCCCTTCGATCAGCGCGCGCCAGCTCGATGGCGGACGATACCTGAATGGCTCCGGTCGCAAGGCTCCGGTCGCCGCCTGGTAACTTCCCACCTTCCCTGGAAATTGTTAACATGAAATCGATCCAGGGACATCCTGGGATCCAAGGACATCCTGGGAATGTCCGGTTAGAAATCGGTGAGGGCGCCGGGCCATCGGCGACAGGGAGGGGCTATGGACGACAGGGTGGATGGGAGGCTCGCCGCCTCTCACGGAATTGCGGCATACATGCTACCTTCAACGGTTCCGCAAAGGGCGCTCGCATGACCGGCCAGAAAGCATCGACCGCCTATAGCGCGACCGCGCGCGCCCTGCACTGGATCACGGCCGCGCTGGTTCTGTTCATGCTGCCGCTCGGCGTGGTCATCACCAACGAGTGGGGCGGCCCGCTGCAGGACCCTCTCTATGATCTGCACCGCTCGATCGGCACCGTGATCATCCCCCTCGTTATCCTGCGGCTCGGCTATCGTCTCATGCACCCGCCACTGCCGCTGCCAGAGGACATCCCGCCGCTCCAACAGTCGGCCGCACGCGCCGTGCACTGGGGACTCTACGCGCTGTTGGTGGTGCAACCATTTGTCGGCTGGGTCGCCACTTCCGCCTATCGCGCATCAATCATGGTATTCGGACTGTTTGAGCTGCCGCCGATTTGGCCCCAGGACCGCCCTTTGTCCGAACGTCTGTTCGTGGTTCATGCCCTGATCGGCGCCGCCATCGCCTGCCTTGCGGCCGTGCATATCGGCGCCGCGCTTTATCATCATTTCGTGCGCAAAGACCGCGTCCTGATGCGCATGATCACGGGGTGACCACGCTCCCGCTCAAAATTCCCATCCGCCGCTGCCAGGCTTTTGGCTCTATCCTCGCGGGCAATTCGAAAACAGCACATGCGCCAGCGCAGAGCTATCCGGGGAGATCTTGGTCTTGTCTTCGCGTAGTCACTCAGATGATCAACTCGTCGCTACGCCGTCCAGCACGACCGCGCGCGAGGCTGCAATCGGGCGGTCGAACGTCCAAGCCGCGTCCGCCATCGACCGGCTATTCAAGGCGTGGTACTTTTGCGCCCTGATTATGCTTATCTGTGGCGGCGTGGGTGTGTTGTCGGTCGCCCTCGGGCCAGATAACTACTGGGATCTGCGCTATTATCATCTCTATGCGCCGTGGGCATATTTGCACGACCGATACCTTTATGATGTTGGTCCGGCGCAAGAGCAGGGTTTTCTTAACCCCACGGCAGACCTGCTCTTTTACGGGCTTATCTCGTCGTCCCTGAATGAAACGCCACGCCTGATCGCGTTCATCATGGGCGCCATGCACGGCATCAATGCCGCAGTGCTTTTCGCCATCAGCAGCCACGTCATTCGTCCGATTCAGGCGTTCGACCGGTGGACGCTGACGGCCGTCGCGTGGTTGATAGGTGTCTCCGGGGCCGGGTTCGTATCGCTGGTCGGAACGACGACCAATGATCTCACCAGTTCGCTGTTCGTGCTGGGTGCGCTGTTGGGCGTACTCAAGGTCGCCGGACCGCGAAACGAGCGCGCGGCCCGGCTCGGCTTTGCCGGATCGGGATTATTGGCCGGGATCGGTATCGGATTAAAATATACGTCGGCGATTTATATACCGGGATTAGGCGCTGTCGCTCTTCTTGTGGCGATACGGCGCAGGAAGGTTGGCGGTCTGATCGCGTTCGGCGGTGGCGCGCTCGTGGGATTTCTCGCGGTTGCGGGACATCACATGTTCATCCTTTGGCACGATTTCGGAAATCCAACATTTCCCTACCTCAATCAGATCTTTCATTCGCCGTACTGGGAACCTGAGGCAGTTCGGGATGCACGATTCCTGCCGCAAGACTTCTTGCAGCTCATCACCTACCCGTTTTATTGGACGACAGTCGATACCTATATCGTGGCGGAGCCGCCTTTCCGCGACTGGCGCGGCGCTATCGCTTATGTGGCGATGGCGGCTGGACTCGCGGCGTTCGCTGTGAGCTTTGTACGCAACGGTTACCGTTGGGCGGAGACATCGACGCGGACGTGCGACCTCGATCTCGTTTTCATGTTCGTCATCCTGTCGTACTTCTGCTGGGTGCTTGGCTTCGGCTACTACAGGTACGCCGTACCGCTTGAAATGCTGACCGGGGTCGTCACGATCGGGGTATTGATCCGGCTCTTTGAAGACCGCCGCCTGCGGATCATCTCCGCAGTCATGTCGTTGATCTTGGCCGCCGCGACCACCGTTTATCTTGACTGGGGTCGCGGCCGTTACGGAGATCGATACGTCGACGTCCGCGTGCCGGGGCTGCCGGCCAATAGTGTCGTATTGATTGCCACTTGGGACCCGGTCGCGTTTTTCATTCCATTCGCTGAGCCGACCGCCCAATACCTGGGGATCGAGAATAATTATCTGGAACTGTCCCAGGATAACAAGCTCGCATCCGAGGTAAAACGCATCATGAGAACGCCCGGACGGCCGAAGTTTATTCTCAGCATCGACGAATTCAATGCCAGCAAATTGAATCGCGTCTTGGGGCAATTTGGTCTGCGGCTGAGCGCGTTGCCCTGTGAACCCATCTGGTCCAACTTGGAGGGGCACGCCCTGAGCCTCTGCCGGGCAGCCGATGACTAGAGGCCCGGTCAAGCCGGGCGATGACAGACAGATGTAGATCAACCTCACCGAAAAATGCTTTAACGAAACGCAGTTGATCGGAGTTTGGAACATGGACCACGCCTTGGCGAAGGAACGACAGGGGATAACCAGGCCCACAGCGATCAGCGGTCGCATCAAACCTATTCTTTTCCTTTTGTTCTTCTGCTCGGGATTTTGCAGTCTGCTCTATCAGGTCGTTTGGGTCCGCATGGCCTTTGCGCACTTCGGGGTCATTACCCCGGTTCTGTCGGTCGTACTGTCCGTCTTCATGTTGGGCCTTGGACTTGGTTCGTGGCTCGGTGGCAAATGGGCCCAATGGTCGAGTTCGCGACTAAAGATTTCGCCGGCGTATTTTTACGGTGCGGCCGAGTTTGTCATCGCGACCGGCGCATTCGTCGTCCCGCAACTGTTCCGGTTAGGTGAGGCCTCCCTGCTCAGGGCCGGAGAAGCCAGCTCAACGGGCTATCTGCTCATATCGGCAATTTTTATCGTCGCCGCGATCCTGCCCTGGTGCATCATGATGGGTGCTACCTTTCCCCTGATGATGTCATTCGTCAGGCAGACGGATCCTGCCAATCAGAGTAGCTTCAGCTTTCTTTATGTGGCGAACGTCATGGGTGCGACGGCCGGCACCGCGATGACGGCTCTTGTTCTGGTGGAACTCTTTGGCTTTAGCGAGACATCTACCATCGCGGCGGTTATTAATTGTTTGATCGCCGCGGTCAGTTTCCTGCTCGCGTGGATTAACCGGTTTGAATCAGAACGGCCTGCCGCACTGCACTCGCCAAACCGAGTTCCGGCGCAGAGCGGATCGCGGGCGTCCAGGCATTGGCTCGAAGTGATTTTGTTCACGACGGGGTTCGCGTCGCTGGCCATGGAAGTCGCCTGGACGCGAGCATTTACCTTCGTGCTGAAGACCACCATCTACGCCTTCGCCATGATCCTGACGACGTATCTGCTGGCGACGTGGATCGGCTCCTATCTTTACCGCCGCGGCCTGAAGGGTGGATGGCTCATTTCGACGGAAGGCGTTCTCGGCGCATCGTGCGTGTTCTCGCTGCTGCCGATCGTGCTCAACGATCCGCGCCTGGGCGAGAACGTCGCTGTAACACTGTTAAGTATCGTGCCGTTCTGTCTTGGCCTTGGCTACCTGACACCTCGGTTGATCGACGAGTATTCGGGAGGCGATCCCGCCAACGCCGGCCGCTCCTACGGCGTCAACATTGCTGGGGGAATCCTCGGCCCCCTCGTCGCCGCCTATGTGCTTCTCCCCACAATCGGCACGCACGCCGCGCTTCTCGTTCTCAGCATTCCGATATTCCTGCTGTTCGTCTGGGCAATGCGGGGGAGCCTGTCATCGCTGCGGCGGGGCGCCGGGATCGGCCTCCCGTTCGCCGCATTGTTTGCTTTCTCGATATTCGTGAGCCGCGGCTACGAGGACGGGAGCCTTTACAGCGGCCCGCACGAAGTCCGCCGCGATCATGTGGCAACCGTCATCGCATATGGCGAGGGAATGGATAAGCGGTTGCTGGTGAATGGCGTCGGCATGACGTTTTTGACGCCGATCACCAAGGTCATGGCGCATCTTCCGCTGGCGATCAACAACAATGCCAAGTCAGGGCTGATAATCTGTTTCGGCATGGGCACGACATTCCGCGCCATGCACAGCTGGGGAATCGATACCACCGTAGTCGAACTATCTCGTTCGGTGGCAGAGTCTTTCGGTTTCTTCTTTGCGGACTTCGAAGATGTCACCCGCGACCCCAAGGCTCACATCGTCGTCGACGATGGCCGCCGCTATCTGCTGCGCGGCAACAGGAAATTCGACGTCATCACGTTGGATCCTCCGCCTCCGATCGAAGCGGCCGCGTCAAGCTTGCTCTATTCCAAGGAATTCTACGATATCGTGAAGGCTCACCTCGCACCCGGCGGCATCCTCCAGCAATGGTTCCCGGGAGGCGAAGAAAATATCCAGTACGCGGTCGCTCGCTCGTTGCGCGAGTCCTTCCCGTATGTGGTGGCTTTCAAATCGATCGAGGACTGGGGCTATCATTTCCTGGCCTCCATGTCGCCAATCCACGACATCACGCCCGCAGAATTCGTGGCGCGTCTCTCGGCGCCAGCCAAACGTGATCTCATGGAGTGGAATTCGAATATCTCGGTTGAGCGGATGGCGGAGAATATTCTGTCGCGGCAGACCGACATCGCCAAGCTGCTCCCGGTGGATGGCAGAAGCACGGTGGTCACCGACGATCTTCCATATAACGAGTATTTCGCTTTGCGCCGGAGCGGTCTCATGAACTAACTAAGGCGTGTTCCGGTCAGGTCGAGCCATTTATTCGGAGTCATGGCCGGGCTTGTCCCGGCCATCCAAGTCCTTTTAGCTGAAAGCCCGCAAGAAGAACGTGGATGCCCGCGACAAGCGCCGGCATGACGCGGGAAGGGTGATTCGTTCTCATCGGAACGCAACCCCGCGCTCAGAAGGCATGACAGACCGGCGCCACCGGCTGAATGCGGCCCGGAGTCGATATCACGGCTTCACGCATCGTACGTAAATCTCTTTGCCGTTCTCGCTCGACCAGTTCAGGTTTGATCCGATGAGCTTCAGGCTGACATTGGCATTCCACGACTGCCCCCCGGCCGAGCATGCGGCCTGAATACGCCACGCCGTCGCAAGCTCCCGTTTGATCGAGCGGAAACTGCATTTGACGCTGTCGGTCTCTGCACCGCGTGACCTTATGACGAGCGGAGCGCCGACGCCGCGAAAGCGTTGACACTCATCGGCGCTCTGCGCCCAACCGCCGACAAAGGTGCTGGAGGCAGGGACATTTTGCTTCGACAGCAGCCGCTGCTCTGTTTCCCGGTCCCATTTGTCGTCCTCCGCGAGCCCATTCATTGTCTTGAAATCACGTAACGCGTTCCGGGAGGCTGCTCCCCAGACGCCGCTGCCGTTACCCGCCAAATAACCCAGATCGTGCAGCTTCGCTTGGATCCAAATCGCGTCGGAACGGTTTGATGGATTTCGCTCCGCCTCGGGCGGCGCCGCGGTCACCGCCTCCCTGATCGGATTGGACGGGCGAGCGCTGATTGCGTCTTTGGTTCGAAATAGATCGGGCGGCCCGATCAATGGAGGCGGCGGGCCGCCGATATCTGGTGATTGCATGTCTACAATCGTCGCCGGTGCGGCCTCGACGAGAAAATTTGAAGGTGCGGCCCCCTTCGTTGCGACCGGGTCTGAGGCTGGCGGGTGGCTTGCTGGCAAATCAGCGCCGGCTGACTCCGACAGGCGCATGATCACATCGTTCGGCGGCAGGCCCTGCCGCGCACGCGCCGTCGCGGTGGGTACATGCCGGCGCCGTTGGCTCACGTCGGCCGCAGAGCTCGGCCCAGTCGCCGGCGACGGAGCCGCCTGCGAAATGTTTGCGGGCGGAGGATTTGGCGGTTGAGAGACCCTGACACCCAGGAACGCGATCAGCACGACAGCAGCGACCGCAGTGCTTCCCGCCGCAAGTTCGGAAAGAGAGAATGGCTCCTGCTCGTTGCGTGGGCTCATGCGCCGATCAGTAGTTAATTTCACGCGCCGGTCGGTCGAATGGTCAACCGTGAATGCGAGTGGTTCAGCAGGGCGAACTTTACGCCGCGGCGCATTCGCATAGGGTGGATCCGCGGTGCGTGCTGAGCTAGCCATGTGCGCGCACGGCCACCAAACGCTCAGAGCGCGTCACAGGTCGCGGCCTGGCCAACTCGCGCGGTCTTTGCACGGTGAGAGTGTCACCCGCCTCGTCGCGCTCGATCAACCATAGCAACAGGCGCCGCCTGATCGCCCGCCGTAGCCCGTGGGCCAGGCCCGGGAGGCACAGAAAGCCGACTGCCAACACTGCCAATGCCGCGCCGCTCGCGAGCGGCACGAGCGCCGCGGGCGACGCCCCATAGTAAAGCGTGTGAAAGCCTGCATAGAGAAAGATGACCGCCAACAATGTCGTGCCGCCGACAAGTGGGGCGACGGCGGGGCGACAGCTGGCCTGTTTCCTGCCCGGATCGGCGAACACCAGCAGGAGAAGAGCGATGATCATCAAATGACCGATCCCATCCATCTTGCCGAAATCGAATGTTGCCAAAAAGAGCAGCAGAGCGAGAGCGGCGGCGGCGAAACGGCGGACCAGGGGCGTCCAGAACAAGGCAAAGGCGAGACCGAATTCCACCACCCCGGCGGCGGTGATGACTGTGCCGACGTCGATGCCCAAGGTCAGCTCCGGATGCTGCGCCAAGATCGGCGCGATCCAGGAGGGATACAGAAATTTCTCCATCGACGGCCACATCAGCGAAAGAGCGACCGTCCACCGCAGGCAATCAAACCGGAAGGCGCGAAGCTTGGCATTATGCGATATGGACAGTGCGAAATAGGCGGCGAGCCCAAGAAAAAATGGATAGTCCAGCATGTGGAACAGACCGTCGGTGGCAACGCCGTAGCCGTAAAGCACGAGGATGCCTGCGGCCGCGGCCGGCAAGGTGGCGCGTGCGATCAGATAGATCGGAATGAGCACCTGGATGGCCGAGAGCCAAATACCGCTGCCTTTGAGTTCCGGCGTGAGAATGCAGTCGCCATCGGCCCATAGCAGGGTGAAAGAGACGGCCGCGACCGCGCGCAGCAGGCCATCCGTACGCCTATGCAGGGGTTCGGTCCAACGATCCAGGAGCTCCGAGAGAGATGCCCCGAGCTTCGTCTGTTCGATCGCACACCCGACATAGAGCACCGTCACGAACAGGGCCGAGAACAGCCAGAACGTCGGCGTGAACACCGCCTGCGGCGGAAGCGGATCATCGGAAGCGTTGCATGTTACGAACCATTTCACATGGGCTGAGGCCGTGGTGGCCATGGGGATCGCACTGACCACGGCGCATCCGAGCCAAATGGCGGCGGTCGCTGCTCTTGATCGAGCGCCTCTCGATGCGGTGCGCTTGGCGCACTTGGCGTCAAGCATCAGTAAATTGTCGTCCCGTCTCGTCGTATCGATGGTCATGGCCCCCACCCGTCACATTCCAACACCGACGCACAGACTCCGCTTGTCACTTGGCGGGCGGTCCGACTCGCGTCTACCCGAACGCCGACTGGCAACTGACTAAGAACAAGGTCACTTTTCCGCCACCGTGAACCGGAACATCAAACCCGTCTCAATCTCGACTGCGCGTCCATTCAATCCATAGGGTTTGAATTTCCACTGGCGCAGTGAGTCCTCAATGCTTTTGCGCTGCTCCGGCGTCGCCCGTATGACGTGGATGTGCTTCACGGAGCCTTCGGTATCGACAATTATGCGCACCGGAATCGGCATGAATTTGGGACCGGCCGGGGTCGGCTCAACCCGTCGCAACAGGTTCTCCGGTACTGCGTAGTTCTCCATGCAATAGGGGACCGGAGCGCCGGAATCGCGCTTTCGGGCAGAGGACAGTTTGTCCACGCTGAACGCCAGGCTTCCCAGCAGCTCCGGATCGCGTGAGGTCAGATTGAAGCTCACGGCATGACAGCGGCTCTCGGTGGTGAATGTCGCGCGATAGAGCCCGACTCCGCTGAAATCCACCCGGTAGAGAAGACGGTCCGCGACTTTCACCTCGGTCGGCTCGCGATCGATCGTCATGCCGTCGACTTCCGACATGGCCTGGCGGAAGTCATGCACCAACTCGGCGACCCCCACCCTACCCTCCCCCGCTTGCGGGGGAGGGTAGGGTGGGGGCGACTTGGACGCGAAGAACATGTCTTGCGCCACAATCATGATCGATGCGTTCTGCTCCGATTGGGGAACGAACGAATTCAGCACATAGTAGCCAGCGTCGGAGGGATCCGGCCCCGCCAACCCTTCGGTCCATCCCTCCGGCAGCGGATAGGACATATCGAAATAGTCGTTGACATAGATTCCGCCCAGCACCTTGCCATCCTCGGGAACCGGAATCGGAGACAGGACGGTGCCGTAAGGGACTATTACGGCACCGTAACGCCAGCCCAGCCAACTCGCGAGGCTGGTCGCTACCACTACACTCGCAAGCAGCAGCAGCCGGCGCATGGCAGTGACGACCGGCTCACAGCGAGCGCAAGAAAGCGGCCAAAGCCTGCTTATCAGTGAGGCCCAGCTGATTGAAGTTGCCGATCACACCGTTTGCTTCCGAGCCTTGGCTGGCATGCTGCTGGATGGCGACGCCAATATCGGCGGTGCGGCCGTCATGCAGGAAGAACAGTCGCTGTCCGGCACCCCACAGCGGCGCGGTTCTGAACTGCCGGCCGTTGGCAAGGCCTTGCGAAACGCGGTCCTGCAGTCCGGTTCCCATGTCATGTACGGCGAAGTCGCTGTACGGCTGGACCGTCTGATTGCTCACCCCGGTAATGCCGGACTTTCCGGTGGTCTGATTCGTGACGTGGCAGGCGTTGCAGCCGATATTCGAGAACACCTGCTGTCCTCGGGACACAGACGCAGTTGACGACGTCGAAGTAGTCGACGTTGAAGAGGTCGAGGACCCAGCCGCCGCCGCTACGGCGGAGCTGGCGGTCGCCGCCGCAACCTGTGTTCCGGATGTCGACTGCGCCGCCGGTGTTGTGCTGGAGGTTGCCGGCGTCGGCGGCGCCAGCAAGCGCATGAAGGCCGCAAAATTGATGATGTCCGACGAGAAGCCCGATGCCGGGCTTGCGCCATTGGAGGTATCGGTAAAATTGGTCGTGCTCTCCGGCAAGTTGTTGAACTGGCAGCCCGGATTCTCTTCCCGTTCTTGCGGGAAGAGATCGTTGGTGACGCCCATTTCAACGTTGTAAGCTTCGCCGGCGAAGATCAGCAGGGACTTGTTCTGCGCCTTCCAACCGAACCGCGTGATGGTGCCGTCATTGCCGTTGCGATTGAAGGACCCTGAGATTCCCAGCGCCCTCTTCTGTTGCCCAGTGGCCGCAAAGGCGGCTTGGAGACTGGAATCGGGAACGGCCTCCACATATCCGAGGCCGAATGTGGGCGTGGGTATGCGGAAAATGACGTTGTTCGCTGCGACCGCGGCAGCAAAGTTCGGCTGCGTGATGTTGCAACCCGGTGCATCCGAGCGCCCGGTGATGGTGAAGAGATCATGCACGCCGCCATCGGGCGTTCCGTTCGGATTAGTCACGAAGCGCGCTTCGCGAATCGGCCCGTTTGCGGTGATGAAGGACGGCACCGTATTCTTGGCGCCATTCGCGGTTGCGTTCGCCACTTGCGGGTTGGTCGCCGGGCTCGAGCCGCCAAGGGCCGGCTGTGCGTGACACCCACCGCAACTATCGAGATTGAAACGCGGCCCCAAGCCGTTGGGGGAAACGTTCTCAACTTCCGCGAACACATCCGCAGCAGCGGTGAAAAAGCTCTGCTCGTCCTGACTGAGGCCGGGAAGCGCGCCGCCGGCGCCGGGAGAGCCGCCTCGCGGGCCGGGATCAATCGACTGTTGTGTGGTGCTTCCTCCCCCGGTACTGCCACCGCCACCACTACCTCCCCCACCACCGCCACCCCTGTGGTCTGGCGTGAAATTCTGAGCGAAATGGTTATGCAGATCGAAGCCTCTGCCATCCCGATCCTGCGCAAAAGCCGATCCCGACAAAGCGGTCGCCCCCAACATCATGGTAGCGATGCCGGCGAGGGACCACCTCCGTGCAAACTGTGTCATTATCTATCTCCCCATTTATACGAGTGAGCTATTCCAGCGAAGCAGCGACTAATAATCAAAGTCGACGGTCTTTTGTAGGACGACAAATGTCAAAAAGAGTGAAATCAACAAGGCTGTGAACACACTAAGTCGCTGACAAAACCGCAAAACACAATATACTGCAGTTTAGTACTGTATTTTAGCTCCAATTTTGATATCCCCGCGCTGCAATTTTTGCGCAATATTACCGTTGTCGAGACCGTTCAGTTGGGCTCGGTTGAATGAATGATAGTCGGGTTGCATAGAGCAAATTTCGTTCTGATTCTGATGGAGTCACGCGGCCGTGTCATCGCCCGCGACGGCGGGCAATCCAGTAGCCCCTGGCGACGTTGCGGAGTACTGGATTCCCGCTTTCGCGGGAATGACACCGCAGAGTCGGGGAGAGATGATTCGGCCTGCTATTTTCGTAACCGACAGCGCGGCGTCAGCGCCGTACATCCGCACCGCTTATCATCGAACCTGCGCTGTTCTTCATCGTATACAGTTTGTCTCGGAACTCTTCGGTCACGGCGCGCGCATTGACGCTGTTTCGGATCAACTGCGGCCTGATGAAAATGATGATTTCCGAGCGCGTCTTGGTGCCGCTGGTATTGCCGAGCAAATCTCCCAAGAACTTGATCTCGCTCAGTCCCGGTATTCCGGACTTGGTTTTCTGTTCGTTTTCGCTGATGAGGCCGCCGAGCAGAACCGTTTGACCGCTCGTCACCGCCACCGTGGAATGGACGCGCCGCTCCGAAATCGTCGGCGTCAACGTCTGTTGATCGGGATTGACGACGCTCGAGATCTCCTGATCGACCTCAAGCTCGATCGTTCCGTTCGAGTTCACGTGCGGCAGTACCTTCAGGATCACGCCGGTATTGCGCATCTCGATCGTATTGACCAGCGGCGTGGTCGAATTGGAGAGGATCGTGGCCGAGCTGGTGGTGATCGGAATCTCGTTGCCGACCTGGAGGAGCGCCGGCTGATTGTCGAGCGCTACGATCGATGGCGAGGAGAGAACCTTGACGCTGGTAATCGTGGACAGCGCATTGAGGATGACGCGCGGCTGTGCCTCGGATCCGAGCAGCAGATTGAAGCCCGGCAGAACGCGCTGCAGCGCCGTCGCCTGGGCGGCCGCTTGCGCGGCGCCGAATAATCCCACCGACCCTTTGTCCCTCGCGGCTCCGACGTCCCTGCTGGTAAGGAAATACTGAACCCCATATGCCAAGTCGTTTGTGAGCGTGACTTCGGCGACGGTCGCCTCGATTGCGACCTGCAGGCGCGGCCGATCGAAGTCGTGCACCGCGCGCTCGATGACACGGTGATCCTCCTGATTGGCGTAGACCACGATCGCGTTGTTGACGCTATCGGCGGTGATTCGGACGTTCTGGAACGCGCCTCGCGACGAGCTGCCGCCGGGCGCACCGCCAAATGCGTCGGCACCGCCCGGCGCGTCCGCGTCGGAGTCCCTGCGGTTCGAAAATGTCTGAAAGGCTGCGGAAATCGGCGCACCGGCACTGCTCGCGGTCCCGAACGAGCCGCTGCTGGACTGGCCGCTCGTACTTCCATTCGCACTCCCGCTCGCACTTGAGGCCTGTGTGCCGCTTTTGAGCGAATCGAGCCGAGACTGGGCGGTGGTCGTCCCCGGTGCGATCGGATTGGTTGGCGTATCGCTGCCCGTGCCGGACCGGTTCGAAACAAAGATATTGGTGAGGATCTTGGCGATTTGCGTGGAGTTGCCGTATTTCAGCCGATAGCTGCGAAGCGTCGTGCCGCTGGTATCCGACCGGTCGAGGCGTTCCACCCACTGCGTCGTTTGCTTGAGCATATTCGGGTTCTTGGCGACGACCATCACGGCGTTCATGCGCGAGATCGGCTGGAAGCTGATCACGCCCTTCCCCGGGCCGCCTTCGCGGTTCTCGAATACCCGTTCAAGCTCGCCGATCATGGTCTCGGGCGAGGTCGATTTAAGCGGGTAGACGCCAACCGATTGATTGCGCAGCCACTCCACATCGAAGGTCGAGACCACGTCGAGCGCGGCCTCGCGCTCGGATGCCGTACCCTGGATCAGAAGAAGATTTCTCGCCTGATCAACACGGATCGCACCCGGTCGCGCGAGCATGTTTTCCGCCGTCTTCGCCACCGTGGTGGCGGAAATGTAGCGCAGCGGTACGACCGAAACGCCGAATCCGGGTTCCCCGGCGCCCGCACTCACGGACGCGTGCCCTGCTGCTTCGGGAATCGGAACGATTTTCATGAATTTGCCATCGCGCACGATCGCCGCATTTTGCATGCGCAGCACGCTTTCAAACGTCGGCAGGAGATCTTTGCGCGGTATCGGTCCGACGGAGCCGAGCGTCACAGTGCCTTGAACCTTTGGATCCACGACGAAATTGAGATGAAGAACGTCGCCGAGCAGCGCCTTGGCGACGGTAGGAACGTCGGCGCCTTCGAAATTGATCTCGACGCCGTCGCCCCTGATCGCGACCGGCTCCAGGGAAGCAGTGCGCACTCCGTAGCTGGAGCCCGGGTCGCGCGAGGGGGCCGCCGGCGATTCGGGCTCGGTGCCCGGAAACAGCAGAGGTTTTGATGATTCGCCGCGTTGTCTGTCGGGCGCCTCGTCGGTTGCGGCGGTGAAGCGAGCGCTGAAGTCGGCATTGCGAACGGTCGCGGTGGTGGCGTCGGGTTTGTCGTCGTAGGCGCCAAACTGCTTCTGCAGCGCCGTGGAGCAACCAGCGAGAACCCCCGCCTGCAAGACCACAACTCCGGCCCGCAGAAGATGCGAGACTTGCCACCGTCGGAGATTTTGCATGGACTTCGATCCCTTCGGCCCCAAAGCAAGTTGCAATTGACCTCGGAGCCACCTCTCCCCATTGCGGGGAGAGGTGAATCCGCGGTCCTAGCCACAGCTTTCGACATCACTCAGTGATTCGCCCCCCATGGAAACGACGCGCCACGGTATCCGCCGACCGCCAGCTCAGCTGACGATGGTGCTGAACCTGTCAGAATTGTTAACTTTGAGAGTGGACTTTATGAGGCCAAACAAGAAGCGCAGTACGGCAATCTAGCGATCTTTCGGAGTAAGCACAGGTTTCTTTGAAATTTGACGATGGATGAAAACCTATAAGCATTGGTCTGCTATGCGACAAACAAGAGGCGTGCCGCCGCAATCTGGCGACGTTTTCGGAGGAATGCCGCATTCTGGCGACGTTTTAGTGGAGATGAAGGTTTCTCAAAATACATTTTGGCGGAAAATGAATAGACATTGCACTTTAGGAGGCAAGAAGCCCCGTGCCGCAATCTGGCGACTTTTCCAAGCCTGCCAAAAAGTTTTTCGAAATTCTTTTATTGGCTAAGAATGAATATTTATCGCGCTTTTCGCATACTGCTCATCCCCTCGGCCTGTGAGGCCTTCGGGCGCCGGATGGCGGCGGATCAGGTGGCACGGGAGCATTCTGCTGCACTTGATTCTGCGGTTTGGTTTGACTCTGAGATTGCCTATCGGCCGATTGCGTTTCCTGATCGGTGCGCGGTGCGCCAGTGGCACTGTTGCCAGCGAACATCATGAACGTGGCGATCCGGTCGTCGAGCGACAATATCAGCCGCCGCCCGTCGATTTGGGCGACCTTCCAGCCGCCGATGTCGTCGCCTACTCGCACGCGCATGACCTTCTCCGCCGGACCGGCGCGGACGACGGCGTGCGCTTCGTCGCCATCCATCACAATGCCGAACAGCGCCACATCGGGAGGCGGAGGTGGCGGCGGCTCCGGCGCGGCGACGACCGGTGGGGGCGGAGGGGGCGGCCGGCGCGTCGGCGAGAACAGTGGACGCTCGCGCGTCGCCGACAAGCGATCGAGCGGTTGCGCGGCCAACGGACTTGGGAGAGCGCCCCCCTCCGCTGGGAGCGCGGGCGTCTCGCCCGCCTTGTCCGCAAGAGCGGATGGATCCGGTGTCCGGTCAAAGGGCGGGCGGGATGCCCGCGCTCCCAGCGGCGCAGGGTAGGGAGGCGGCTGCGGCGACGCATCGGCCGCCACAACGGGGGCTGGCGTGAGCGCCAGCAGCACGGCGACGGATATGGGCCGAAGCAAGGTCACGCCGTTCCCCGCCGCCAGTTAGCGCGCAGTCCGAGCGTGACCCGCAACAGCGGGTCCTCCGCGACGCGCTGAGAAGCTGTGCCGGCAAGCTGCACCGCGAGCTGCTCCACGAATACGTACGGCGTCCCGCTTTCGAGCTGGTAGAGGAATGCCTGCAAGGCCTGCAAACTCATTTCCAGCGTGGCCTGAAGCCGGATCGAGTCCGGCGGGTCCTCGCGCTTGGCTGGCTCGACGCCGGACGAAACAAGCACCGAATGATGAATGTTGGCCATTTGCGCGAGGTGGGCCTGCAGCGTGGCAACGGCGAGACCCTGGGTCGGCGCGTCGAGAAACGCCGCGGCGGGCGCTGACCCCGGTCGAGCGCGGGCATCGCTGCGGGCCTTGGAGCGCGCTTCAAGACGGGAAACGAGCTCGTGGCGTTCGGCGAGCTCCTGCGCCGCGCTGGACCGCATTTGCAGAGACAATCCCATCAGACCCAAGCAAACGAGGAGCAGGGCGGCCAGCACGCCGACCGAAACGATCTGTTCGCGATCGAGCTTGATCATGGCCCCTCCTCCGCAATCTTGAAATGAGGCTCGACGCGCGCTTCGATATTGAACCTGAAGAGGGCGCCGTCTGGTCCGCGCGTCGTCGGCGCGAAGAAGTGCACATCGTTCAAGTGCCCGGAATGTTCGAGCGGCGCGATCAGAGCTGGCGCATCGTTGGCGAGCCCGACCATGCGCAGGGTCGCGTTTTCAAGCCGCAACTCCGTCACGTAGGCTCCATCGGGAAGCGCTCGCGACAGCGCCTCCAGCACGATCGCGGCAGTCGGCGAAGTCTCTTTCGCATACCAGGCGCGCTCATTCGGGCTGAGCGAAGCAACCGACCGCGACGCAGGTCCCTGTATCTGGCGCTGCAGTGTGCGCAAGCGAGCCGCGAGCTCCTCGCTCTCTCCGCCAAGCGAGGCAGCCGAGGTTATGGCCCACAAGCTCAGACCGAGGCTCACCGCGGCAGCGGCGGCAACGCCGGCGGCGACGCGCCGACAGGCGTGGGCAAGATGCTCAGGCGAGACGTCGGCAAGCCGCGACCACAAAGTAACGGGCGCCCCCATCCTGCCCTCCCCGGCAAGCGGGGAAGACGTTACGATGCGATCAACCGGCAGGCCGATCGCGGCAAGCTCGTCGCTGGCTCTATCGATATCAGCGCGCAAGGCGATCAAAACGCGCACGTCAAGGGTCGCCGCATCCTCCTCATCCACATCGGCAGCGAAGCCGTAGACGACTTGATCGGCGTGCCACGGAGAAAGGCGCTCGATCTGATTACGGATGATCCCCGGCAGGAACTCGCGCGCTTGAGCCGGAACGGCGATCCGCCGCACCACCACCATGTCGTCGGGAAGCTGAAAGACAACGAAGCTGCCGCGGGCGGCCCGCGTCACCTTCGCCGGTATCGGCGCACCCGCAGCAAGGACGGCCAGGTTCTCTTCCGGCTCTTCCTGGCGCGATCTGCGCACGATGAACCGGCCGTTCTCGCACGCGATCGTCAGCGATTGCCGCGCACGCCAGGCATCGCGCCAGCCGAAGTATGTGACGGTCAGAACCTCGATCCATCGTCGCAGGAACGCGCCGATACTCGTAAATGTCATCGTGGGCTACAACGCTCCTCTAATGGGACGCTCCTCTAACGGGACAGGGAAGACGGCAGGGGGTCCCAGACAAGAACCCGATAAGGCTGGCTATCTTGAGGCAGCAGCACGATGACCGCATGGGCCGCGGCGGCGTAGCCGTCGGGCAGCGCCGCCGTGAGCTCGACGGCAACGACCCGTTGCGGCTTAGCGGCGAGATAGGATTGTCCCGCTCCGAACATGGCGGCGAGGCGCCCGGCGTCGGCCGGGAAACTGCGGCGTGCCGCGAGGAAAGCTTCAAGTTGCGCCCGGCTGACGCCCGGCAGGGCGGCGATCACCCGCGCCGAAGCCGTCAGCGGGTTCACGGTTTCGGAGCCGAACACGGTCGTGAGCGGCGCCATCGCAGCGAGCCACGCCGGCGCCATACCGGGAACCTGTGCGACCTCGCCGACATCAGCAAAGGGCTGCTCCGCGTCCGGTGTCTTTGTCGGGTCGCTACGTGGACCAGCGTCCGCCGGCCGCGCAGTGTTACGACGACGCCATTCGACGATCCTCTTGGCGACGCCCTGCGCCTCCTGTTCCGGCGCACCGACAAAACGCAACAGGGAGGCGAGCACTGCGGCCGGCGCCCGTCCGACGTCAATGCGCCCGCCCTCGTCGCTGAAGCGGGCGCGCACCGAGCCGGTCGACAGATCGACCGTGATTTCCCTCTCGGTAAGCGGCGTGCCGCCCAAGCTTGAGACCGCGCCGGCCGCCATCTCGAGCCCCGCCGTCAGGAGCGCGTCACCCTGCACCCGGTCCCGCCCCACGGCAGCGATGCCGGCGAATCCGCGAAAGCTGACCGCCGCCGCCATGGCGAGTGCCGACATGAGCGCGATCGTCCACAGGACCGCGAGCAGCACCGTTCCGCGGCGCGGATTTCCAACAGCCTTTCGATTTCGCATCATCGTGCTGCGCCCGTCCACACCGGGGAAAGGCAACTGGCGCCGGCGTCCGGACGCCCGCAGCCGGGGGGAGCGTCGGCGCGCACCACGAAATCGGCTTCTCCGAGCAGATCCGAACCGGTGGTGCGGTCACGCAAAATCAGTCGGACGAAGCGCGGCAGCGTCGTTTGGCCGATCCAGCTCTCGCTCCACGCGAGCGCGCCGCCTGGCGCGATGCGCCCGAATATGAAGGCGATGTCCAACGCGCCCTCGACCAGGACCACGGCATCCTGTGGCGAAACATCCTCAAGGCGCGTGCGCGCTCCCGCCCAGGCCGCGCGCCGTCGCACGAGGCGCGTCATCTCGCCAGCGGGCTCGACCGTCAAGGCGACGATTTCCTCGCCCTGCGGCCCCGCCATGATGCCGGCATTGCCGACGAACATGACCTTGGCGGGCCGGTCGCGGCTCGCAGGCTCGCCGGTGAAGGCGACCGCTGGCCCACCCTCAGTGGCCCATCCGACAAAACGGGCCGAGTTGAAATCCTGAGCCAGGCGCTCGACGGCGAGCATCAGACGCTCCGCCTCTTGCGCGCCGCGCGTTCCCCGATCGAAATGACGCGCGACGTCGTGGATGAGCACGGCAGTCGCCATGATGATCACGGACCCGACCGCAAGTGCGGCGAGAGCTTCGATCAGCGTGAAGCCGGCGCGTCGGTCGTCGCTCGGCCCGCGCTTCATGATCATCGCTCCAATTTTGCGAGCCGCACGGTCTCGGCCGTGATGACCTGTCCGCCGCCCGACGCGACGCTTGCGATCACACGAAACGCCGTCCATGGCTGCCCGGGCGACGACGGGGCGCCAGTCGTCATCGGTTGGGTGACGATGCGCCAACGCAGTCCCGCCGTTTCGCCGCTGCGCGAGACATTGGCCAATTGCGAGCGATCGAACGGTGCGTCAACGAGCGAGCGCAGCAGAACCTGCGCGGCGACGCGGCCTTCGGAATTGGCCATGATCCTGCGCGCGTGGAACAGGTGAGGGCCGAGTACCTCGACAAACGCCAGAACCAGCGCCAAAGCAACGAGTGCCTCGAACAGCGTGAAGCCGGCGCAGGTCTTCACCGGATCACCGGGTTCTCGACGGCAACGCCGCCCGTGTACCAATTGACGCGAATTTCATATTCTGTACCCTGGTGCGAAAGCCTCAGCACCGTTCCAGAAGACGCTCCATCGGGGTGAAAACGCACCACCGTCTGCCGCCCGGACAATTGCTCGTCGACCCCGAGGATATTGACGACGACATCGCGCGGAATTGCGACAACACCGCCACCCTCGCCGACGAACGAGCGGCGTTCCCCGTCGAGAGACACGAGGCGATTGCGGCCGGTCAGGACTGCGCCGAGTCGCTCGCGTCGGAGCAGCGCTGCCGTTTCGAGCGCAACGGCCTTGAGCTGGGCGCGTCCCGTTCCCGGCATCATCGCCACGGCAAGTCCGCTCAGGAGAGCGATGATCAGCATCACCGCCACCACTTCGATGAGCGAGAAGCCGGCCTCTCCGCCCGGGACCGCGGGCGTCTCGCCCGCTCTTTTGGCGGGGCAGGTTGGCGCAAGGCGTGACGGGCCGGCCAAAGGTCGGGCCCGGTGGCTAATCCGCCGTACGCACATGAAAGATGCGGGCGAGACGCCCGCGGTCCCAGGAGAGCAGCGATCGCCTCATGTTGCAAGCTCCGTGATGCTGAGAAGCCCGGTCATGATCGACACGATGAGGGCGCCGACGACAACGCTGACGACAATGATCGCCACTGGCCCGATGGCGCCCATCAGCCGATCGAGACCGATGCTGAATTTGTGCTCGTAGAATTCGGCCGTATGCCGCGCGATCAAAGCGAGATCTCCCATCTCATCGCCGACGCGCAGCATGCGCACTGCGAGCGGCGGCAGGAGCTCCGTTTCGGCAAGGGCGTCGGCGAAACGGCGGCCATTGCGCACTTGTTCGTACACGCGCTCCGCGGCGGCGGCGTACCGCGGTTCGACCACGATGTTGCGAAGAATTTTCAGCGCCGTCGGCAACGCCACGCCGTTCTCGATCAAAAGGCCGAGCGTGCCAACGAGGCGGGCGGTGCGCCGGTCGCCCGTGAGGCCCGCAATTCCCGGGATTGATGCAAAAAACGCAACGGCCATGCCCTTCGCCCATGGCCGGCTCAACAGCAGCCACATACCGAGAGTGAGAGCGATCAACGCCCCGACAAACAGATCGAAATTGCCGTTCAGCCAGGTGGAGGCGGCAACCACGAAAGCCGCGCCCGCGTTAAGGCGACCGCCGAGGTCCTTAAATACCGGCTCAAACTGCGGCACGACATAGATCAGGAAGAACATCAGAACGGCGATCGCCGATCCGATGAGAAACAGCGGATAGCGGATGGCCGCACTGATCCGTTCCGCAAGCAACTGCCGCCGCGTGCGATCCTCGACGATCGCGCGTAACACCACATCAAGCTTTCCCGATGCCTCGCCGGCGCGGACCATGGCAATATGGGTCGGCTCGATGATGGTCGAATGGCGTTCCAACGCATCGGCAAAACTGTCGCCGGCCGCGATCGAGGAGCGTATGGCCCCGGCGAACCAAGCCAAAGCCTTGCCGGCGTCCTCGCCCAGGGTTTGCAGCGCCACTTCGAGCGTCAGGCCGGCGCCGACGAGAAGGGCCAATTGCCGCAGAAAGATGGTCAATTCGCGAGGTCGTGGCGTCTTGCCGGAAGGCGCGCCTCTGCGCGACAGCATGCCGGTCGCGGCGACCTCGATCGTCAGATGGCCTAAGTATTCGATGCGCCGGATGACCTCCTCGCGCGTCGGCGCTTCGACCTCGCCGACGACGAGTTCGCCCGCGGGCGTGACAGCGCGATAGCGGAAATGCGGCATCTGTTTCGCCTAGAGGCTTGCGGTCACGCGAAACACTTCGTCGATGGTCGTCACTCCCGCCCGACACTTTGCAATGCCGTCTTCGATCATTGTGCCCATCCCTTCGCTGCGCGCGATCTCTTCGAGCTCGGCAGCTTCGGTCTTTGGCCCGATTGCCTTTCGTACCCCCGGCGTGACCTCCATCACCTCGAACAGGCCTTGGCGGCCGCGGAAGCCGCTGAAGCCGCACCACTCGCAACCTCCGGGGCCGTGAATGACCTCGCCCGCCTTGAATCCCAGGGCCGAAAAGCGTTGGTCGCGCGCAAGATCGGCAGCGGAAAGACGAACAGGGGCTTTGCAATGTTCGCACAGCACGCGCACCAAGCGCTGACCCACGACGATGCGGATACTGGAGGCGATGAGAAAGCTCTCGACGCCGAGGTCGATGAGACGCGGAATTGCTCCCGCGGCCGTATTGGTGTGCAGCGTGGTCAGGACAAGATGGCCCGTCAGCGCCGCATGCACGCCGATATGCGCCGTCTCCCCGTCGCGCATTTCACCTACCATGATCACATCGGGATCATGGCGCAAGAATGAGCGCAGCGCCGCGGCGAAAGTCAGGCCGATCGCAGGGTGGATCTGTGTCTGATTAATGCCGGAAATATGGTACTCGATCGGATCCTCGATGGTCAGGATTTTGCGCTTGGGCTCGTTGATCACGGCGAGCGACGCCGCCAGCGTCGTCGTTTTGCCGGACCCGGTCGGCCCGGTGACGATGATCATTCCGAACGGCGCCTGCAGCGCGCTGCGTAGAATCTCGTCGTCGCGCGGCGCGAGGCCGATCTGGTCCAATGCAACGAAGCTCGAGCCTCTTCGCAACAGCCGGACGACGGCGCTTTCCCCATGCATCGTCGGCGCGGTGGCGATTCTCAGGTCGATATCGGCGCCGCCGACGACGATGTGCGCACGCCCATCCTGGGGAAGGCGCCGCTCGGTGATGTTCAGGCCCGCCATGATCTTGAGACGCGACAGGATGGCCTTCGCCATGCTCACGGGCGGCGCCGGCACGGGCTTGAGAAGGCCGTCAATGCGCAGACGCGTCTGCAGGGTGCTGCCGAGGGGCTCGATATGCAGGTCGGTGGCGCGTTGCTCGACAGCGAGCCTGAGCAACTCATCCAATGCGCGTACGACGGGTGCACCGCGGGCAAGGTCGCGCAAGTCGTCAAGGTCGTCGTCGGCGGTTACGGTTTCGGCCGGCGCGACGGCGCTCTGCCGCTCGGTCTCCAGGATCGTCGCCAATGCTGCGTCGATGTCGTCTGCCGTCGCCACGACGATCGCCACCGATTGCCGCAACGCGACCTCTGCGGCGCGGATCGTTTCATCCTCGACCGGCCGCGCAATCGCCAGCGCCAGCGCCCCGGACGGATGCTCATAGGGAAAGAGGTGCTCCTCCTTGAGAAAGCGCGGCGAGAGTTGCGCGCCGGCGAAGCGGCTGCCCACCAGGTCCCTTCGCTGCACACGGTCACAACGATAGAAAGCGGCGAGTTCGTCGGCAAAGCCCGACGGGTTGAGTTTCGTCAAACCCACCCAATCGACATCGCCAAGCGCATCGCGGCGGCGCTCCCTCATGCCGCCGTCAACGGCATTGGGATCGCGCAGCACGCCCTTGCGGGCAAGATGGGCCATGAAGTCGCTTTGCAGCATCCGCAGAAGCCGGTCGGAATGGCGAGATTGCTAGAGGACTTTACGTCGCTTTCAAGGCGAAAACGTCGCGCAACAGCAGCTTCACCCGGAAACATCCGCCGCTGCCTATGTTCGCTGCGGGTGCATCCGCTGTGTCATGGAATCGACTGTCGGACCCGCAGCTCTCGCGTCGTGCGAGCTCGGGCACGGTTCAGGAATTGGGTTTGAGGTCAGGGCTCCAATCGGCTTTGGCCGATATCACCGACCGCGACGTTGATGGTCTCGCTGCGGTCGTTGCGCACAATCCCAAGCTTCACATCATGGCCAACGCCGACGTCGTCCAATTCATCGGTCAAATCGGAAAGGCGGTGCACCGGCTTATCGTTCACCGATACGATGACGTCGCCCAACGTGCCGGTGCGCATGTCGGCGCCGCGCAAGCCGGCGCGCGCGGCCGGGGAGTTCGGAAGCGTACGCAGGATCGGGATGCCGTCAACGCCGAGACGCGTCGCATCCTGTTCGCTCGCGGCGACGATGCCTAGCCCGGGTGTCGGCACATGGCCGTCGCGGATGAGCTGAGGTATGACCCGGTTGACGACGTCGACCGGAATGGCGAATCCGACGCCGGCGTTCGATCCGGACGGGGATATGATGGCGGTATTGACGCCAACCACGCGCCCGCTCGAATCGAGCAGTGGGCCGCCGGAATTACCGGGATTCACCGCTGCGTCGGTCTGGATCACATTGGAAATCTGGTGCCCTGAACTGGTCGGCAAGCGGCGATGCAGGGCGCTGATCACGCCGAAGGTGAGCGATTGGTCTAACCCGAACGGATTGCCGATCGCGAAAGCAAATTGGCCGACTTTGAGGTCAGCGGAGCTGCCAACAGCGACCGGCTTCGGAACCGCCGGCGAATTGCGCAGACGGATAACGGCAAGATCATAGTTTGGTGCCGTGCCGACGATATCCGCCGCGACGGCCTCACCGCTGGCAAGCCTGACCACGACGTCCGTTGTGCCGCTGACAACGTGGTTGTTGGTGACGATATTGCCGGCGCCGTCCCAGACAAATCCGGTTCCGGATTGCACGCCCGCACTGTCTTCGTCAAAGACATTTCTGCCGCTCTGCCGCCCCACGACCTGCACCACCGACGGCGAGACTCGCTCAAACAATGCGGTGATGGACTGCTCGGCTTCGGAGAGGTCGCCGCGCGGCGTGACAGCGCGCGGTGCGGTCTCGGAAAATAGAAGGCGCGAGACATAGGGCTGGGCCACCGAAGCGCCGAGCAGCGCCAGAGCGGCGATGACGGCGTAGCGATAGAACCGGCCGTTACCCATTGGTCATCTCCCGGGATCGATCAAGCAATTCGTCCACTGACATAATTCTTCCGCTGGCATTTGGTTGTTGAGACGGCAATCGACCAGGTACTTTTTCCGCGCCCACGAGGGATACGGTGACACCTGGGGCTCGGCGGGCCTCGGCGCGGCGCCCTCTGCCTTCGGCGGTGGGAGGTGCAGGGCCGATCGCGTTCAATCGCAACCGGCGTCCGTCGCCGGGCCTGTCCCGGCGCCCCCCTCCTTACCCTCCCCTGCGTGCGGGGGAGGGTAGGGAGGGGGGCAAGAATAATCGGGGTGGCCGGGACAAGCCCGGCCACGACCCCGTGAGAGATGGCAGGGTGTGTCAACCAGACCGGAGTTCGCTCCAGGAATTCCCACGCGCTTCCCGGATCACGACGCGTAGACCGTGTTGCCGCCGGTCACGGTCCTCACGATTTCAACGTCCTTGATTTTCTCCTGGTCGATCGTGTGAGGATCGTCCGCGAGAACGACGAAGTCCGCGAGTTTGCCGGGCGTGATCGACCCCTTGATGGCTTCCTCGTGGGAGGCGTAAGCCCCGTTGATGGTGTTGACCCGCAATGCCTCCTCGACGCTGATCCGCTGGTTGGCGCCCCAGATCTCCCCGTTCCACCCCCTGCGGGTGACCATTCCCTGAATGCCCATCAGCGGGGCAAACGGCCCCGGGCTGAAGTCCGAGCCCGCCGCTGCCGGAATCCCGGTAACG
>Ga0257161_1000045_pt1 | contig 28448 bp, 23 predicted proteins | sample NR01A_FD_185954 | JGI IMG/M metagenome (GOLD analysis project Ga0257161, IMG submission 185954) | Soil microbial communities from H.J. Andrews Experimental Forest, Oregon, United States - NR-01-A | ecosystem: Environmental > Terrestrial > Soil > Temperate forest > Bulk soil | place: USA: Oregon... | reverse complement strand
TGTGAAAAGCCGTGAGCACGCCATGCCCTGCTTCGAGATCGCGCCGCGCAATCTCGACCGTCGGCAGCGTCTCCGCAAGCGCGCCTTCCTCGAAGGTCTTGCGCGCGGTGGCGGCGGCTTCCTCGGCGGCGGCGCGGCCGTGGAGGAGCGCGGTCGCTTCGGTCGCCAGCACTTTCTTGGCCTCGTTGATGTCCGCCCCGCCCAGCGCGGCGAGGCGCGCGACCTCGTCGAGCGGCAGCACGGTGAACAGCTTGAGGAAGCGCGCCACGTCGCCATCGTCGCTGTTGCGCCAGTATTGCCAGTAGTCGTACGGGCTCACGAAGTCGGCGCTGAGCCACACGGCGCCCGCGGCGGTCTTGCCCATCTTCGCCCCCGACGCGGTGGTGATGAGTGGCGAGGTAAGCGCGAACAGCCTCGCGTTCGCGATCCGGCGGCCGAGGTCGATGCCGTTGACGATGTTGCCCCACTGGTCCGAGCCGCCCATTTGCAGCACGCAGTCGTGGCGCTTATGGAGCTCGACGAAGTCGTAGGCCTGAAGGATCATGTAGTTGAATTCGAGAAACGACAGCTCCTGCTGACGCTCGAGCCGCAGCTTCACCGAATCGAACGCAAGCATCCGATTGACGGAGAAATGGCGGCCGACGTCGCGCAGGAAATCGACGTAGTTGAGGTCGTTGAGCCAATCGGCATTGTTGGCCATCACGGCCTTGCCGTCGCCGAACGACAGGAATTTCCCGAACACCTCGCGAATGCCGGCGAGATTTTTTGCGATCATCTCCTCGGTCAGCAAGCGCCGGCTTTCGTCCTTGCCGGACGGATCGCCGACCCGCGTGGTGCCGCCGCCCATGAGCGCAATCGGCCGGTGGCCGGTCTGCTGGAGCCAGTACAGCAGCATGATCGAGACCAGGTTGCCCACATGCAGCGACGGCGCGGTGCAATCGAACCCGATATAGGCGGTAATCTCTTTCTCGCACGCCAAGGCGTCGAGCGCGTCCGGCTCCGATATCTGTTGGACGAAGCCGCGGCTCGACAGCACGTTGAGAAAATCGGACTTGAAGGTGGTCATTCGTGTGGTTCTCTTCGTCGCCGGAAAAGTGTTTCGATGTGATCGAAACCGCTCGACGTTGCGCACTGTCATCCGCTTCTCGATTCCGGCCGCGTGGTTTATCAGGTCCGGGAGGGGAATCAAACCGGGCATCCGTGAGTCGCAAAGCGCACAGACCGGAATCGCGCCGTCAGCGTTGTTTTGTTTCTTCACATCCTCCTTCGCCGGCCATGACAAGACGCTGTAAGATCAGTTTTGGAAACCATATGCATGCTGCATTTTGCCTACGGTTCCAACATGAGCGCCGCACTGATGCGGCGCCGGTGCCCGGGCGCGCGGCTGGAAGGCCGCGCCTGTCTACCAGGCTACCGTTTCGTCATCATGCGGTCCGGCTATGCGTCGGTGGTGCCAGCGCCGGGCTCGTGCGTGCACGGGTTGCTATGGCGCGTCACGCCACGCGATGTGGCGGCGCTCAATGTCTATGAGAACCTTACCGGCGGTCTTTACCGGGCCGTTACGATGGCGGTGGTGTCGCACCGCCGCCGTCGCGCCGCGCTGGTTTATATTGGACGTGACGGCGCGCCTGGCCGGCCGCGGCCCGGCTACCTGGATATCGTCACGCAGGCGGCGCGGGATGCCGGGTTTCCGCCACGCTACCTGGGGTGCCTGACGCGTTGGGCGTCGGCACGGAACAGTACCCCCACCCTACCCTCCCCCGCGTGCGGAGGAGGGTAGGGTGGGGGCCGGAGCGATTCTTCATGGCGATCAGACCTCACGAGATCAAACGGTTGACGATCCGGGGCGTCGTCCAAAAAATTGGTTTTCGCGTATGGACCGAACGCAAGGCCTTGCGGCTCGGCCTCGACGGCTGGGTCCGCAACCGCCTCGACGGCTCGGTTGAGGTTTTGGTAGCCGGTCCGCCCCCCGAAGTAGCGGAACTCATCGAGCAATGCCGAGACGGGCCGCCGCTCGCTCGCGTGGACTCGATCGCCGTCGAGGAGGCATCCGAACTCGATCTCGGCCGCCGCCGCCCGGGGGAGGCGTTTTCGCTCTTGCCGACGGTGTAGGGCGGAGAAAGGCGCGCGGGGCGTTCTGCTCCCTCTCCCCGCTTGCCATCAGGGCGTTTACGCCCGTCTTCGACGGGCTATGGAGAGGTTCGGGGTGAGGGGGCCTCTCCACAGGCTCAGACTCGCGGCAAGGCCCCCTCACCCGAAATGAGCGCGAAAGACGCGCTCATTCCGACCTCTCCATAGCCCGTCGAAGACGGGCGTAAACGCCCTAAAGGCAAGCGGGGAGAGGTTCAACCCGCACCGGCCCGAACACCTCCACGAATGCGCGCCGCAGCGCCATGTCCACCTCCGCCATGCTCACCACATGACCGAGATCGAGAAAGCTTGTCACCCCGAAGCGTGGCTCGCCAACGCCGCACGGCACGATGCCGCCGAAATGGCCGAGATCGGGATCGACATTGAGGCTGACGCCATGCAGGCTTACCCAGCGCTTCACCCTGATGCCGATGGCGGCGATCTTGTCCTCGTAGCCCTCGCCCTTGTCCCGCCGGCGCACCCAGACGCCGATCCGGTCCTCCCGGCGCTCGCCGCGAATGTTGAAGGCGGCGAGCGTGCGGATCAGCCATTCCTCCAGGTCGGCCACGAAGCGGCGCACGTCGCCGCCGCGCCGCCTGAGATTAAGCATCGCATAGGCGACGCGCTGGCCCGGCCCGTGATAGGTGAACTGGCCGCCGCGGCCGGCGGCAAACACCGGAAACCGCGGCTCGACAAGGTGCTCGGGCCGGGCGCTCGTCCCCGCCGTGTAGAGCGCAGGATGCTCGATAAGCCAGACCAACTCACAGGCCTCGCCGGCCGCAATGGCGGCCGCCCGCGCTTCCATGACGGCGAGCGCGTTCTCATAGGCGACCGGCGCAGTTTCGACCCGCCAAGCCACCGGCGCACCGGGCGCAGCAGGCGCCAACGTCGCGATGTCGTCGCGGGTTTTAGTCATTCGTTAACTATGGTGGCCCAAGTGTGAGGAGGTGTGAGGGGCCGTCACGACTCCGCATGTCAGTCATATATGGTGCTGCGGTGGCCAATCGCATGCACGACGATGATGCTGTGCTTGGCGTCGAGTTCACAAATGACGCGATAGTCTCGCACACGATATCGCCACAGGCCGAATTTGTCGTGTCGCAGGGGCTTACCGAACTTCCGCGGATCGGCGCTCGCCGCGATCCGGCCGTCCATATAGTCCAAAATATCTGCCGCCGCCGAGCGGCCGATCTTCTTTAGATGCCGCAGGGCGGCAGGGCTGTATTCAATGGTCCAGCCCAAGCGCTTTGCGTACCTGATCGCTGGTAAGTCGTGAACCGCCTTCCGCGATTGCCTGTTCGGCCAGGTAACGGTCCTCAAGGTCTTCTATGTTGCCCTCAATAAGTTCGCGCACAAGATCACCCTCGGTCCGTCCGGTGCGCAGGGCGAGCTCGGACAAACGCCGTTCGAGGTCAGGATCAAGCAGCACGTTCAGCATGGGGCACGACCTAAGCCAATATCTCTCATATCTTCGTTTATACGGCAACTGCCGGGCGTCTGGTTGTCGCATGCGAGCGTCGCGGTGGCGATGGCAGCTGCGCCTGTTCTCGTCCGATCGCGCCGCTCTTGTACCCGCACCCCCGATTTGTTACATGCTGCGCGTTGCCTTTGACGCCCTGGTCCTTTTCGGGGCCCCGGCGTCCCTCCCGATGCGGTCGTGGCGGAACTGGTAGACGCGCTAGCTTGAGGTGCTAGTGGGGCAACTCGTGGAGGTTCGAGTCCTCTCGACCGCACCATCTAACGTATTGATTTTGCTTCATGTGATTCTGACCTTTCGGGGGTGGTTCTGACATTGTTGCGTCAGCCATTCTCACGGTCTGCGCCGCCCCCTTCCTCTGTCGACCTCAGCGTCTGCCGCACCGCTATCGCGGTTGCAATCTGTCAATCTCCTCGCGTTGCCGTGACGAAATCACAGGCTTGCTGAGTGCCGATTCAGCCGCGGTTCAACGCATTCACCTTAAATTTACGCGCAAGCGGCGCGCATAAATTTTACGCTCAGGTGACGCACGTTCACGCAAGAAAAGCGCCCGCGGAGGAAAGCCAAACATGGCGTCCAAATCTCTCTTTGAGAGTAACCCGCTCCTGACATTGGGCGCGATTGTCGTCCTCGCGGTTGCCGCCGATGCTGTAGCTGCGCGCCGCGGCGGTGGAGGCGGCGAGGGTGGTGGAGGTGGTTACCACGGCGGCGGAATTGGCAGCGGAGGGGGCGCATTTCGCGCCGGCGCGCCGGTCCACAGCGGCGCGCTCACGGCCCATCCCGACACCGCGGTTCGCAGCGGCCAAGGGAACGGCCAAGGGGGCCAAGTGAACGCTCAAGTGAACGCACCAGTGAACGTCCACCGCGGGGTCGCGTTTCACCGCCACTTCGTCCACCATAGCTTCGTCCATCGCGGGTTCCCCGTCTATTCGTACGATGGCTGCTATCGCTGGCGTCGCATCCTCACGCCGTCCGGCTGGACGCTCCGCCGCGTCAACATATGCTCTGGATACTACGGCCAGTATTATGACTGAGTGCCCGGATAAGCCGGAATCGTCACCCGGCCACCTGGCTCGCCGATGGCGCGCTCATCACGTCAGCCCTTGCGGCACGGGCGAATACGCGGCCGATCATCACCACCGCTGGGCCGGCGACGGCCGCGGCGGCGAGATGTTGCGGCAGGTCCGCGATGGTGGCCGCGATGACGGTTTCATCCGGCCGGGTGGCGTTGATCACCGCCACCGCGGGGGTTGCGGCATCAAGGCCGGCGGCGATCGCGGCGGCCGCAAAGGCGGCGTGCGTCTTGACCGGCATGTAGACGATGGTGGTGGCGCTCGGGTCGGCAATGCTCTTCCAGTCGATGTCGGCCGGCAGGCGGCCGTCGGAACCGTGGCCGGTAACGTATTGGAGGCGCCGCGCGCGCTCCCGGTGGGTGAGCGAGACGCCGAGCCGGCTCGCGGCGCCCTGGGCGGCGCTGATGCCCGGCACCACCTCGACCGCAATGCCGGCGGCGTGACAGGCGGCGATCTCTTCCGTCGCCCGGCCAAAGATCATCGGGTCGCCGCCTTTGAGGCGCACCACGCGCTTTCCGGTTCGCGCCAGCGTCACCATCAGGGCATTGATCTCGTCCTGCCGGCAGGAGGGACCGTGGCCGGTCTTGCCGACCAGCATTTTCTTCGCTTCGCGGCGGGCGAAATCGAGAATGCCCGGCGCCACCAGGTCGTCGACCAGGATGATGTCGGCTGCCTGCAGGGCCCGCACGGCGCGCAGCGTCAGTAGCTCCGGATCGCCCGGGCCGGCGCCCACCAGTGTCACGGACCCGTTGTCGTCCCGCGCGCCTTCGTCCGTGGTCTCAGCCAAAAAGCCGTCGAAATCCGACCGGGTTGGCTCGTGGTCCGGGTGAATCGCGGCGTAGCGTGAAAAAATCTGCCAGAACCGCCGACGGCCGGGGTGGGAGAGCCCGGTCGCGAACAATGCGCCGCGCCACCGCCGCGCCGCCTCCGCCCAACGCGCAAAGCCGCGCGGGATCATGGCCTCGATCTTGGCCCGCACCGCCATGCCGAACACCGGCGCGGCGCCATCGGTCGAGATGCCGATGACCAGCGGCGAGCGGTTGACGATCGCCCCGAAGGCGAAGTCGCAGAAGGCGGGCTTGTCGATGACGTTCACCGGCACGCCGCGGGCGCGGGCCGCGGCGGCAAATTGTGCGGCGTCGCCGTCGTCGGCGAACGCGCCGACCGCCACTGCGGCACCGGCGAAGTCGTCGGCCGTGACGTGGCGGCGGCGGATCGTGACGGCGCCGCGCGGCGGGTTTTGCGCGAGCCCCACAAGCTCATCAGCCGGCGCTTCCGCAAATACCTCCACATTGGCCCCGGCCGCCGACAGCAACTCGGCTTTCCACGCCGCCTGCGCATTGCCGCCCGCCACCACGGCACGCCTGCCTTCAAGGGCCAGGAATACCGGCAGCCGCGCCAGTGCATCCATGCGCGGCGGCTGGAGATCGGTCGGGAGGCGCGGTGCAGTCATCGGGGTTTCCGTATGGCTGATGTGGTGCGACGCGCGAGGCGCGTCAATTGGCATTATAGTGCAATACAGCAAATCCCGTGCCGAAGGCACCGGTTCGGCTGAGGCTGGCTCAACGACCGATATTTCATTCGAACTTTCTCACCCGCCAGGCACCGACCGGGCTGATGCCCGGCGGTGCATGAGATGCACTCGGCCGCATACGGTGCCGGTTCAGGTCGATCGGAGTATAAGCAATCATCGGGGTAGATGCAGGTGAATCGATATGGGGCCGTCGCTCGCGGAATTGCTTCACGATTGGCACGACTTTTATGTCCTTGTCGGCACGGCGTCCGCCACGCTGGTCGGCCTGATGTTTGTCGCAGCCTCGATCGGCACGGCTATTTTCAACGAAGATCACCGCGCCGCGATGACGGCATTCATCACGCCTACCGTGATGCACTTCGCCGCCGTGCTGTTCGCCTGTCTGCTGGGCACCATACCGACCCATACGTGGTACACCCTTGGCGGACTCCTCGGGGCCGGAGCGCTTGGCGGCTCGATCTACAGCGGAGGACTGGTGGTGCAGATGATCATCCGCCACCGGTTCAACGTCGATTTGAGCGACCGGTTGTTCTATTCGTTCCTGCCGCTTCTGGGATATCTGCTCGCGCTGATAGCAGCGGTGCTGCTGCTCTTGCACGCCACTGCAAGCGCCGACCTGATCGCCGCCGCAGTACTCACCCTGCTTCTCGCCGCCATTCGCAACGCTTGGGACATGATGGTTTGGATCGTGATCAAGACGCCCGCCGGCGGAGCGCCGCCGCCGTAGGGTGGCAGAGGCGCATCGCGCCGCGTAGCGTTATTGCCACGGACCGCGATGCGCCTTTGCCTACCCTACGACGCTTGATCAGGCCCTCGACTTGATGCAGTTTGCGGGCCGCCTACCTCCATCCTCCTCAGCCAAACCGAACTAAACACCACATCAAGCGCATCGAGCATAGTCATGTACGTCACCGCCACAAAGCGACTCACTTACCACGGCGCCAAGCACATGGCCGCCATCGCGGTGGAGCGCGCACAAACCGCCGGCATCGCCATTGCGGTCGCGGTGGCGGATGCGGGCGGGCATCTGGTGGTGCTCGAACGCATGGATGGCGGGCGGTTTCATACCGTCCATTCAGCCACCACCAAGGCGGTCTGCGCCGCCTCGAACAAGCGTCCGACCTCAGCCCGGGGCGCGCAGGCGCAGCCGCTCGATGTCGCCCATGCGATCGGGCTGGCGCTCGCCGCCGGCCCCGAGCGGTGGACCGCCATGGAAGGCGGCTTCCCGGTGATCGTCGAGGGCGAATGCATCGGCGGCATCGGAGTGAGCGGGGGCGATTGGGAGACAGACGCCCGCATCGCGCGCGAAGCCGTCGAGGCGATCGGCGCCGCATGGTCCGCGTGAGGCCGCACATGGAAGCACAGCAGGCAAGCAACGTCATGACGGAATCGAAACCGGGACCAGCGAACACCCGCAAGCTGCGCATCGCGGTGGTGGGCATCGGCTGGTGGTCGGACGTGCTCGCGGACGCGGCGTTGCGTTCCGATGCGATCGATATCGCCGCCTGCTATACGCGCTCCGACGACAAGCGGGTGGCGTTCGCGGCGAAATACGGCTGCCGGGCCGTCGCGAGCTACGAGGAAATTCTCGCCGACCCCGACATCGAGGCCGTCGTCAATACGACGCCGAACAGCGTGCATCTCGCCACCACCCGCATGGCCGCCGCGGCCGGCAAGCACGTTTTCCTCGATAAGCCGATCGCCAATACGGTCGCGGAAGGCTGCGAGATCGCGCGCGTCTGCGAGGCCGCCGGCGTGGTGCTGGCGCTCGGCTATCAGCGCCGGCGGGAGAGTCATTTCCGCTGGATCAAGGCCGAGATCGACGCCGGCCGCTTCGGCAAGCTGGTGCAGGCCGAGTGCAATATCAGCCGCGACCGGCTCGGCAAGATCGATCTGGCGTCGTGGCGCTATCAGGCCGCCGGCATGCCGGGCGGCGTCATGCTCCAGATCGGCATTCATTACGTCGACGTGCTTGAAATGCTGATGGGGCCGGTCCGGCGCGTGCGCGCCGCATCGGCGCAACTCGTGCTGCCGGGCGACAATCCGGATGTCGCAAACCTGATTTTGGAGCACGGGTGCGGGGCAATCTCCAACCTCACGGCGTCCTACGCGTCGGCGTCCGAATATTACATGATGAACGTCTACGGCAAGGAAGCGAGCGCTTACTACGATCTCTTCGGCGGCCTGCGCTATCTGCGCCGCGGCGAGGCGGCGCCGCGCCCTATCGCCACCGCGGCGAACGATACCATCCGCGAGGAGCTTGAGGAGTTTGCCGCTTGCATCCGCACCGGCCGCAAGCCCGAAACCGACGGGTGGTGGGCCTCGCGAAACTTGGCCGTCTTGACGGCAGGCATTCAAAGCGCGCGCGAAGGCCGCGCCGTCGATGTGGAGTTGGTGGCGGCGGGTTAGGGATCGGGTCCGGCCAGCGCGGCGAATGTTTCAATCGCAAAATTGGAGGCGTCGCAATCCAAAGCCTGTGCGCTGAACAAATCCCTTTTTGAAACATTTCGAAACAATTGATGATTTGCTAAACGGGGGGTTCAATTGTGGAAAATCTAGGTCGGCAACTTGGCCACCCGTTAAAGTAAATCTGAATCTCAACACAAAATAGGCTGATCGTACCGGCAAGTTACGATACGAGTTTTAATAGGTGTTTTTTCTTCGTAGGGGGAGCATGCCATCATGACGAGCGCGTGGAAGGAGCCGCCCGGCCGGGACGATCGCGCCGAGGGCGAGGATTTTGGGCCCGACGAAAATCAACTTGATATGTTCGACGTCACGCCGCGGGCCGGCGCCGAAATGCTGCTGCCGCCTGGAGGCGACTTCATGTACGGCCCCGCCCGCCACGAGGGCGGCGGGCGGGGCCATTTTCTTGATATGGGCGGGGCCGATTCCGATGAGTTGCGTCGGCTCGAAGACAGCATTCGCTGGCTGATGAACGAGAGCGGCCTGCGCCACATTCCGCGGGCGGCAACTTTGCCGCCGGTGCGTGGGCTGTCGCCGGTCGAATTACAGGACGACGATTCGTTCCTGCTCAACCCCGAAACTTTGTTTGCGCCGCAGTTGTTGCGGCGCCGGGGAGGCCTGGCCAGAGGCGCCGCAAAAATTCTGCTGGTGACCGCCGTTGCGGCGCCGACCGCCTATTTCATTGCCAACTGGATGCAGTTTCCAGGCACGGCAGCGCCTTCCGATTCGGTGACCATCTCCGATTCGGCGGCGATCTCCGAACCAGCGGCCGTTTCCGGTTCGATGCTGGGGCCGTTGGAGGAGCGGGTTGCGGCCGTGGTTCCAGGACTGGGGCGTCCGACGCCCGGGGCCGCACCAATCGGCAACGAAACTCCGGGCGCGGCGCAACTCGAGCCGATGGCCAGACGCGGGATTCTCCCGGTCGAAACAAGCCCGGAAGGGCCCGCAGATGCCAGTGCCGCCGAGCCCAAGGGTGCGCCCGAACAATCCCCCATTGTCGTGTCGGCCACGCCACCTGACCCGGCGCCCGGCCCCGTCCGCACCAACGCGGCTCCGTCGAGCAGTCCTCCGCCGGCGGCCGTCGCTGCGCCACGGAAGCCCGGGATGAGCGCCGCAGAGATCACGCTTATGATCGAGCGTGGCCGCGTGCTTTTCGACGCCGGCGATCTCGCGGCCGCCCGCCTGTTCTTCCGCCGGGCGGCCAATGCGGGCGATGCTGCGGCGGCACTTGCCATGGGGGCCACATACGATCCGGACATTCTGTCGAAGCGCTTCATTCGTGGCATCGAGGCCGATGCCCAGGAAGCGCGGATGTGGTACGAAAGGGCTCGGGATCTGGGTTCGCCCGAGGGTCCGCGCCGCATCGAGACGCTGCTGGCGCAAAAACTGCGCTAACGCGGGCGCAGCGCGGCCCGACCGTGCGGTGCGGATTTCAGCTGGTTGAGGCCCCGTCGGCGAACCGCCGCCACAACGGATAGATCGCTTCCGCCAACATACTTGACGTAAATCAGAGCGGATTTCGTTTGCTTTAAATCATATACGAGCGCCGTCAAATCATATGCGAGCGTCGTCGCTGGGCTTGTCCCGGCGACCGCCCCCTCCCTACCCTCCACCGCATGCGGGGGAGGGTAGGGAGGGGGCACGCCGCAAATGACGCCGAAGCCATGACGCCGGCGAAGACTGTGACTTGTCACAGTAGACCTCCCGGTTCCCGCGCGGCAGTTCTTATCATTCCATTGGTACGGCGTATGGCTGCCGGGATCTAGCTTGTGCGCATGAAGACCAAGACACGCACCATCACGCTCGGCGCGGCCGCAATCGCGATGGTTGCGAGCTTTCTGGCCGGGGTCTATGTGGCGGGCGGATATCGAACTCCGCGCGGTGACCCGTTTGGCGTAAGCGATGCGGTCGCGGCGCCCGAGGCCATCCCGGGCGCAAAGGCTGCCGCTCCCGCAGCCAACATCGTCGAACTTCTGGAAACCCAGCTCAAAGCCGTCAAGGTGGAAGTCGCCGCGGAACGGGAATTCCCGATCGAGAAGTCGGCGGTCGGCAGCATCGATTTTAACGAAGAGTTGCTGACCCAGGTCTTCACCCCCTATCAGGGCCGGATCGTCGAGTTGTTCGCCAAGATCGGGGACGAGGTGAAGAAGGGCCAACCCCTGTTCACCATCGACAGCCCTGACCTGGTGCAGGCGTCTTCGACGCTGATTTCGTCCGCCGCGGTGCTGGAGCTGACCACGCACAACGTCGAGCGCATGAGGATGCTCTATACGGCCCGCGCCGCTGCGCAGAAGGATTTTGAGCAGGCCACTTCCGACAATCGGACCGCCGAGGGAGCCTACCGCGCAGCCCGCGACGCGGTGCGCCTCTTCGGCAAGAGCGACGCTGAGATGGATCGTATCGTCGAGAAGCGCCAGGTCGACCCGATCCTCGTCGTCCCCAGTCCCATTTTCGGCCGCATCACGGCTCGCAATGCTTCTCCGGGACTGCTGGTGCAGCCCGGCAATGCGCCGGCGCCCTTTGCGGTTGCCGACGTTTCGACGATGTGGATGCTGGCGAATGTCGCGGAGAGCGACAGCCCCTCGTTCCAGGTCGAACAAGACGTCAGGGTTTCCGTCATGGCTCATCCGGGCCGCGTGTTCGAAGGCCGGATTTCCACCATCGGATCGACCGTCGATCCGATCACCCATCGGGTCCTGGTCCGCTCGGAAATCGACGATCCCAAGCACGAGCTGCGATCCGGGATGTTCGCCAATTTCGTCATCCGCACCGGCGATCCGATGCGCTCGGTCGCGGTCCCGGTGGATGGGGTGGTGCGGGAAGGCGACGGCACCATGACGGTGTGGGTAACGGCCGACCGTCGCCGTTTCACCATGCGGCCGGTGAAAGTCGGCCTGCTGCGCGATGGCTACTATCAGATCCTCGACGGCCTGCGGTCGGGCGAGCTCGTGGCTACCGAAGGCGCCCTGTTTCTGAGCAACGCGATCGCCATCGCGGCGCGCTGACACGCGTTCGCCGATACGGAGCGCGTCTCGATGAGGTCGAAACATCTCTCCACCGTCATGCCCGCGCAGAGACACCCCGCCGCGTTACGCGGCGGGGACCCCGTCTTCGCGGGCATCCACGTCTTTCTCCGGGCGTTAGGCACGAGAGACGGGGATGGCCGGGACAAGCCCGGCCATGACTCAGGAGAAATGGTTCAACAGAATAAACGCTCGAGGAGAGGTCGCCGGTGATCAAGGGCCTACTTATATTCGGATTGACCCGGCGACCGATCGTCCTTCTCATCCTGATGATGTTCCTCGGCGGCGGCCTGATCGCATTTACCCGCCTGAACATCGAGGCCTATCCAAATCCGGCGCCGGTCATTCTGGAAATCACTGCGCAAACGCCAGGGCTCTCGGCCGAGGAGATGGAGCGCTACTACACTATTCCGATCGAGGTGGGGCTCGCCGCAACCCCTGGCGTGGAGAATATCCGTTCCACTTCGTTCTACGGCCTGACTTTCGTGCGCGTGACTTTCGCGTACGGCATCGACTACTACTTCGCGCTCACGCAGGCCGAGATCAGTCTGCAGCAGAACGTCAGCCTGCCGAACGGCGTGTCGCCGCAAATTCTCGGCTCAAGCCTGGTCGGCGAAATCTTCCGCTATCAGCTGGCGGGCCCGCCGCACTTCGGCCTGACCAACCTGCGCACCGTCCAGGATTGGGTCCTGCAACGACGGCTGCTGTCGGTTCCGGGCGTCGTCCAGGTCAATACCTGGGGCGGCACCACCAAGGAGTACGAGGTCGAGGTCGATCTGAACCGGCTCGATGCGTACGGGATCACGCTGCCCCAGATCACCGCCGCGATCGGGAATGCCAACACCAATGTGGGCGGCCGCACCATCAACATCGGCCAGCAATCGGTGAACATTCGCGGCGTCGGCCTCATCGACAGCGGCGGCTCAACCGATCTGACCCAGGGGCATAACGTCGAGGATATCGAAAATATCGTTCTGGCCCAACAGAACGGCATTCCGGTGACCGTGAAGGAGGTCGCCAAAGTCTACGTCGGCAACGCGCCGCGGCTCGGCAAGGCCGGCCGCGACCACGAGGACGACGTGGTGGCGGCGATCGTTGTGATGAACCGCACGCTTCACACCAACGACGTTGCCGCGCGCATCAAGGCGGAAGTCGAGAAGATCAACAGCGACGGCTCGCTGCCGCCGGGCGTCAAGATGGTGCCGTTCTATGAGCGCACCTCGCTCGTCGCCGTCACCACGGCAACCGTGACGCATAACCTGATCTTCGGCTTCATCCTGATCTTCATCATACAATGGCTGTTCCTGGGCGACCTGCGCAGCGCCATCATCGTCGGCACCAACATTCCTTTCGCGCTGTTCTTCACCATCATCATCCTGGTGCTGCGCGGCGAGGACGCCAACCTGCTGTCGGTCGGTGCGGTCGACTTCGGCATCATCGTCGATGCCGCCGTGATCCTGGTGGAAAACATCTATCGGAATTTCCAGGCACGGCCAGAGGAAAAGGAAATCGTTCTGCAGGAGCTTGCCGAAGGCCGGTGGGGCGCCGACCCGACCCGTACGATGGACAGGTCCGGTCCGCAAACGCAAACCTGGACGGACCGGATGCGCCTCATCTTCATCAGCGCGTTGCAGATCGACAAGGCGGTGTTCTTTTCCACCACGATCATCGTGGCGGCGTTCATTCCGCTGTTCACCATGCAGGGCGTAGAAGGGCAGATCTTCAATCCGATGGCCAAGACCTATGCGTATGCGCTGGTCGGGGCTTTGATCGCGACCTTCACGGTGACGCCGTGCCTCGCCTCGCTGTTGCTGCCCGCTCATGTCGCGGAGGTCGAAACCCTCATCGTGCGCGGCATCAGGCAGGTCTACACGCCGGTCCTGAACTGGTCCCTCGGCCATCGCCGGATAAGCGTGACGATCGGCGCGGCTTTCCTCGGCCTGACCGGCATACTCGGGGCGCAGCTCGGCAGCGAGTTCCTGCCGGCGCTGGAGGAAGGCAATCTGTGGATCCGCGCCACCCTGCCGCCGACGATTTCGCTGGAGGCCGGAATGCCCATTGTCAACCGGCTGCGCGAAATCCTGCTCACTCACCCGGAGGTCATCACCGTGGTGTCGCAGCACGGCCGGCCGGACAATGGCAGCGATGCGACGGGCTTCTTCAATGCGGAGTTCTTCGTGCCGCTCAAGCCGTTCGACGAATGGCCGAAGGGCTTCGACAAGGAGAAGCTGATCGACCGGCTGCAGACCGAATTCACCAACGAATTTCCCGGCATCGGCTTTAACTTCTCGCAATACATTCAGGACAATATCGAGGAAGGGCTGTCGGGCGTGCGCGGCGCCAACTCCGCCAAGATCATCGGTCCGGATCTGGCCACGTTGGAGAATTTGGCTCGCCAGGCCATGCACGAGATGGACCAGGTCAAAGGGATCACGGATCTCGGCATATTCTGGGTGCTGGGGCAGCCCAACCTCAACATCAAGGTTGACCGCGCCAAGGCCTCCCGCTACGGGCTCAATGCCGGCGACATCAACGCGGTGGTGCAAGCCGCGCTCGGCGGCACCACGGCGACGACGCTGCTGGAGGCCGACCGGCAGTTCAACGTGGTGGTGCGGGCGGCGCCGCAGCACCGCGACGGCATCGGTGCGGTCCGCAATCTCAAGGTCGGCTATCAGACGCCGAACGGCAGCGCCTTCATACCGCTGTCCGAGCTCGCCTCGATCACGCTCGACACCGGATCCTCCTACATCTATCGCGAGCGCAATCAGCGTTATGTGCCGATCAAGTTCAGCGTGCGCGGACGCGACCTCGCCGGCGCCGTCGCCGAGGCGCAGGAGCGCATCGCCAAGAACGTCAAACTTCCCCCCGGCTACCGCATCGAATGGGCCGGCGAGTTCGAGAGCCTGCAAATGGCCAAGAAGCGCCTGTCGATCATCGTCCCGATCAGTCTCGTGCTGATCCTGGTGCTGCTCTATAGCTTGTTCAATTCGTGGCGCGACAGCTTCATGGCGCTGCTCGGCATTCCATTCTCGATTGCCGGCGGCATCATCGCGCTCTATGTCTCCGATCTGAATTTCTCGATCTCCGCGGCGATCGGCTTCGTATCGTTGTTCGGCGTTTCGGTGATGAGCGGCATCCTGATCATCTCGTGCTATAATCAGATAGCTGGCACCGGCCTCGGCACCATCGAGGCGATGACGAAGGCGGTTGCGCAACAGATGCGGCCGATCATGATGATGGCGCTGTCGGCCTGCATCGGCTTGCTCCCGGCCGCGATTTCGACCGGAATCGGCAGCCAGGTGCAGCGGCCGCTCGCGACCGTGGTGGTCGGCGGCATGCTGATCGGTCCGATCCTGCTCCTGGTGGTCGTGCCGGCGTTGCAGACCTTGTTCCTGGATTGGAGGGGCAGCCGCCGCGAGCCGGCCTTTCACCAGGACGAACCGGATCTCGCCGAAGTTTGAGGGTTAAGGTACTTTGAGGGTAAAGACACCTTGCGCCGATAAGGATTAAGTCAGTCGATGGAGAGCCGCGCGAAAGTCTTGGGAGTTGCTGTCGCCGTGGCGCTGTGCGCTGCGCTCGCGGCAAGCCCGGGACACGGCCAAGAGGAGGGCGCCAATGCCACCGATCGTGATGCTTCGCGCGTGGGCGGCGTCGGCACCGGCGCCGGCGGTGACGTCATCGGCGGCCGTGGCGCCGAGCCGGTCAGGCTTGAAGGCGGCTCGGCCAGCCTGCAGCGCCGTGCCAACCGAAAATCGCTGATCGCGACCGCGCCGAATATGCCCGCGGCTCCCTCAGCTCATGTCGGCGCCATCCCGCCGTTCAAGCTCCCCGGCGCGGAGGGCGGCCCGGCGCGCAATGCTGTCGGCGTTGTCGTGCCGGGCGGCGGTCAAGGTTTCGGTCGTGCGGTTCCGGGTTCGATCGCTCCCGCGGGGATCGGCATGCGCGGCTCTGGCAGCAGCGCAGTCGGTCCAGGCTTAGCGACGGGCAACGTCGGTGGCACTGACGCGCGCCGGTCGGCAATTCCGCCGAACGTGGTCACGAGTCCAGTGGCGCACACGTCGGGCATCAACGGCACCACGATGGGCCACATCGCGTCCGGCCCCGGTTACATCGGCGGGCCCGCGAAGGACCGTTCCGGCATAAACGGAACCGCCATGCGACCGAGGCATTGAGCGCGCCAGTTAGAGCGCTGGTGAGTGCACTTTTTGCCCACATACAAGATTGTTCTGCCGCCTGAATGCGTGCCGCTACCTCAACACATCCCGATAACTGTTATTTATCCCAGATTCGTCGTGGTTTTTTCACAGTTTACGACCGCGCACCGGCGCGACATGAAAGTCCTGAGAAATCGCGAGAAAGGTGCGCGCCTGCCGGGGGCAGTTCCATCGCACTTGTCGGCGGTGGCGAGGGATGGCGGAAGCGCGAAAGAAAATTCTTTGCATCGAGGACGACGGCAGTGTCGCCGCGATGATCGCCGAGGAGCTTGCTGACCGCGGCTTCGAGGTGGTGGTGGCTCATGATGGCCATGAAGGCTTCGTGGCCATTCTCAAGCTTATGCCCGATCTCGTACTTTGCGATATCAACCTGCCGGTCATGTCGGGCTTCGAGGTGCTGGAGCGTCTGAACGCGCTCGCTCCGCGTCTCGGCCGCATCCCATTTGTATTCTTGACCGCTCTCAGCGATCGCGACAGCGAATTGCGGGCACGGCGGCTCGGCGCCGACGATTACGTGACGAAGCCGATCGATTTTGACATGCTCGGCATGATCATCAACGCCCGCCTGGCCGGCGTTGCCCGCAATGAAATGTGGCCCAAGCTCGCGATGCTCAACGATCGCGAGATCGAAATGCTCACATGGGTGGCGCGGGGCAAGACCTCCGTGGAGATCGCCGATCTGATCGGTCTAACCAAGCGGACGGTCGATTTTCATCTCGACAACGCCCGCGTCAAGCTCGGCGCCGCGACCCGCACCGAGGCCGCCATCAAGGCCGCCATCGGCAAGCTCATCGAGCCGTGACGCTGTTGCGGTTCCAGCTCTGCTTGAGTCAGGACTCCTGGCGCTGATGCGTCAACTTTAGTCAAAGGGCGTCATTCCGGGGCGCCGCAGCGAAGCGGAGGCGAGCCCGGAATCCATACTCCCTGACCTGTGGCTACGGATTCCGGGCTCTCGGCCTACGGCCGAGCCCCGGAATGACTGGACAAGGGGGCCCTCGCAACTGCGATTAATAGCAGGAATTGCCTGCGATCCTTCGCAGTAGATGGGGCACGCGCTGTCGGCCATCGTCGGGGCGCTTTTCGCGGAGGCGCAACGGGTGCTCAAGGGGCTTGTCGTATTCGGACTGACGCGGCGGCCGATCATTCTGTTGGCTTTGCTCGTATTCGTCGCCGCGGGGATCGGCGCCTTTTTCAAACTGAACATCGAAGCCTATCCAAACCCGGCGCCGGTCATCCTGGAAATCACCGCACAGGCTGCGGGCCAATCGACCGAAGAGATGGAGCGCTATTACACCATCCCGATGGAGGTGGGTCTTTCGACAACGCCTGGCGTCGATATCATTCGTTCCACGTCGTTTTACGGGCTCTCGTTTGTCCGCGTCACCTTCAATTACGGCATTGATTATTACTTCGCCGTCCAGCAGGCGGCGCTCAGTCTCCAGCAAAACGTCAGTCTGCCGAACAATGTTTCGCCGCAGATCCAGGCTTCGAGCCTGGTCGGCGAGGTGTTTCGCTATCAGGTGGTGGGCCCGCCGCACTTCGGGCTGACGAATCTTCGCACCATCCAGGACTGGGTGCTCCAACGTCGGTTCCTGACGGTGCCAGGGGTGGTGCAGGTCAATACCTGGGGGGGCACCACCAAGGAGTACGAGGTCGAGGTCGATCTCAACAAGCTCGATGCCTACAACGTCACCATACCCCAGGCGATCTCGGCGATCGGCAATGCCAACGTCAATGTCGGCGGGCGCACTATCAACATGGGTCAGCAATCCATGAACGTGCGCGGCGTCGGCCTGATCGATTCGGGTGGCAGCGCGGATTTGACCCAAGGCTTCAGGGTGCAGGATATCGAAAACATTTCGCTGGCTCAGGCGAATGGCGTTCCGGTGCAGGTCAAGGACGTGGCCAAAGTGTTCGTCGGCAACGTACCGCGGCTTGGCAAGGCTGGACGCGACAAGGAGGATGACGTGGTGGCGGCGATCCTGGTGATGAATCGGACGCTCCATACCAACGACGTTGTCCCGCGCATCAAGGCAGAAGTGGAAAAGATCAACAACGACGGCACCCTGCCGCCGGGCGTGAAGATAGTGCCGTTCTATGACCGCACCACGCTCGTCAATGTCACCACCAGCACGGTGCTGCACAACCTCGTGTTCGGGTGCCTCCTGGTTTTCATTATCCAGTGGATTTTCCTCGGCGACCTGCGCAGCGCCATCATCGTCGGGGTCAACATCCCGTTCGCGCTGTTCTTCAGCATCATCATCCTGGTGCTGCTCGGGCAGGACGCCAACCTGTTGTCGGTCGGCGCGGTCGATTTCGGTATTATCGTGGACTCGGCCGTCATCCTGGTGGAAAACATATTCCGCAATTGCCAGGGAAGCCCGGAAGCGCGGCAAATGCTGCTCGACTACCTGGCGGAGGAGCGGTGGGGCTCCGATCCAACGCGAGCCTCCGACGCCGCGACGGCGGCCACATGGACCGAGCGCTTGCGCCTGATCCTCGCCAGCGCGCTCGAAGTCGACAAGGCCATCTTCTTCTCCGCCACCATCACGGTGGCGGCTTTCGTGCCGCTGTTCACCATGCAGGGCGTCGAGGGTCAGATTTTCAATCCGATGGCGCGGACCTACGGATTCGCGCTTGCGGGGGCGCTGCTTGCGACTTTCACCATCACGCCGGTGCTGGCGTCGATGCTGCTTCCCAGGCACATCCGGGAGGCCGAGACCATTGTGGTGCGTGCCCTGCGCGCGGTCTATTCGCCGGCGCTGCATTGGGCGCTCACCCATCGCAAGACCTGCGTTGGCTTCGGCGTCGCCTTCCTGGCCCTGACCGGGCTCTTGATCCCACAGCTCGGAACCGAGTTCCTGCCCGCGCTGGAGGAGGGCAATCTGTGGATCAGGGCGTCGATGCCGCCCACCATCTCGCTGGAAGCGGCGATGCCGGCAGTCACGAAGATGCGCGAGATGTTGCTCGCCCACCCCGAGGTGATCACCGTGGTTTCGCAGCACGGCCGGCCGGATAACGGCAGCGACGCAGCCGGCTTCTTCAACGCCGAATTTTTTGTGCCGCTGAAACCGGTCGACGAGTGGCCGTCCGGCATGACGAAGGAGAAGCTCGTCGAGGACATCCAGGCGGAATTTGCGCGCGAGTTCACCGGCGTCGGTTTCAACTTCTCCCAATACATCCAGGACAACATCGAGGAGGGGCTGTCGGGGGTCAAAGGCGCCAATTCGGTCAAGATCATTGGCCCCGATCTGGCAAAACTCGAAGAGATCGCCGATCACATCAAGCGCGAGATGGACGAAATCAAAGGCATCGCCGACCTCGGCATCTTCCGGGTCCTGGGGCAGCCCAATCTCAACATCAAGGTCGATCGCGATAAGGCTGCGCGCTACGGCCTCAACACCGGCGACGTCAATTCAGTCGTGCAAGCCGCCCTCGGCGGCACCGTGGCGACGACGCAGTTGGAAGCGGACCGCCAATTCAACGTCACGGTCCGGCTGGCGCCTGAATACCGCGGCACTTTCGATTCGGTCGGCCGGATCAAGGTCGGATTCACGACGCCGGGCGGCGCCAATGCCTACATCCCGCTGAGCGAGATTGCGGACATCTCGATCGACACCGGCGCCTCCTACATTTTTCACGAGCGAAACGCGCGGTACATACCGATCAAATTCAGCGTCCGCGGCCGCGACCTAGGCTCGACGGTCGCGGAAGCCCAGGAGCGGATCGCCCGCAACGTGTTCTTGCCGAACGGCTATCGCATCACCTGGGCAGGGGAATTCGAGGAGTTGCAGCAGGCGAAGCTGCGATTAGAGGTGGTGGTGCCGATCAGCCTCATGATGATCCTGGTGCTGCTCTATGGCCTTTTCAATTCGCTGCGCGACAGCCTTCTCGCCCTCGCGGGAATTCCGTTTTCCATCGCCGGCGGCGTCATCGCGCTGTTTGTCACCGGGCTCGACTTCAGCATCTCGGCCGCGATCGGTTTTGTATCTCTGTTCGGCGTCTCGGTGATGAACGGCATCCTGATCATCACCTATTACAATCAGACGCGCAGCGCCGGGATGGGCACCGTCGAGGCGATGTACCACGCCGCCGAGCAGCGGATGCGGCCGATGTTGATGACGGCGTTGTCGGCCTGCATCGGCCTTCTGCCAGCCGCAATTTCAACCGGCATCGGCAGCCAGGTCCAGCGACCGCTGGCGACCGTGGTGGTGGGCGGCATGCTGATCGGACCGGTCATCATGCTGGTGATCGTTCCGGCGCTACAGGCCTTGTTCCTGGATTGGAGGGCAGGCCGCCGCGAGCCGACCTTTCATGAGGACGAGCCCGATCTCGCCGAAATTTGAGGCATCCCTGGGACCGCGGGCGTCTCGCCCGCACGCGTGAAGATGCGGGCGGGACGCCCGCGCTCCCAGGAGGTCGTCGCAAAATGCCCTACGGCTCGATCAGGCGGCTGGTGGCGGCCTTGATGGCGGCCTCGACGCGGGTGGCGGCGCCAAGCTTCTCGCGTGCGTTGTCGATATGGAAGTCGACGGTCCGCTTCGACAATCCCAGAATTTGCGCGATCTCGGACGACGTTTTTCCCCGTGCCGCCCAGGTGAGCGTTTCGACCTCGCGGTCGTTGAGGTCGACCTGCTTTGACCACAGCTCGTTGCGGGCGACGCCCGCGAGGCGAGCCGTAATGATGGCATCGAGCCGATCGAAATCGAGCGGTTTGGTCACATAGTCGTCGGCGCCGAGTTGGCGTCCCCGGAGCTCGTTGTCGCGATCCGTCAGGGCGGTCAGGAACACAAACGGCATGTGGCGAAACCGCGGAGCGAGCCCGGTGAGCCGTTCCAACAGCTCGAAGCCGGACATGACCGGCATGCTGATATCCGACAACACGAGGTCGGGCCGGAACTTGAGGATGGCGGCGAAGCCCTCTTTGCCGTCATGGGCGACGTGGACGTCGTAGCCACGCTCCGCCAGTTCCTCGGCGATCAGCGCCGCCGTTTCCCGGTCGTCTTCGATGCAAAGGATTTTTTTTCGCGTTTCTGGCATTGGGGTGTTTTGGCCGTGTCACCGGCAGAAGCGCCGGCTGCGGCAATCCTAGGATATTTTGGCCTCGGAATGAGGAAAAAAATGTCATAATGAGGGCCGACCGACTCTATAAGGAGTTCGAATTCGCCCACCGGGGGCAACGCATCTCGCAGGCAACACGGTCCGCCCCTATGAGGCAACCCCGCTCCATCAGATTTCACCTGTCGTCGGTGTTCATCTTTTTCTTCCTGCTGATCTTTTTCCTCGGCATGTTGAGCATTGCCCGGCTTCGGGACTTCAACAACGTCTCTGCCGATATCGCGGATGTGTGGCTGCCCAATACGCGTGTGCTCGGCGATCTCAACAACTATACGTCGGATTTCCGCGCCGCCGAGGGCACCAACTTGCTGTCGTCGAACGCGGCCGAAAGCGCTGCGATCGAACGAGAAATGGTTGAGCTCGACCGCGCCATTTCGCAGGCGCAGGGGAGCTACGAGCGCATCCGCCACGATGCCGAAGAGCAGGCCCTGTACACGCAATTCCGCGAGCGCTGGAACGACTATCGAGCGGTCGTCAACCAGATGTTGGAACTATTGCGGAGCGGCCGCAAGGCGGAGGCGGTCTCCGCGTATAGGACAACATCGCAGGTCGTATACAACGCGGCCAGCGACGCGTTGGGGCAGCTTACCCAGCACGCCGTCGAAAATGCCCAACAGGCTGCGGGACGAGTTGCGGTGGCCTATCAGGACGCGAGATGGCTGATCGGCATCGCAATGGTGTTCGCCGGCGTGCTGGCGGTGGGCGCGCTCATCTATATCAGCCGCTCGATCTCAAGTCCCCTGCTCCATCTCGCCGGCTATATGCATCGCCTTGCCGCCAACGACACCGACATCGAAATTCGCGGCACCGAGCGCCAGGACGAGATCGGCGAAATGGCCCGTGCGGCCGTGGTTTTCCGCAACAATGCCATCGAGCTCATGGTGACGCAACGCGGGCTCGCCCAACAAGCCTCGATGCTCGAGGAGAAGCTCGCCGCCGAGCGGCACCTCACTCAATTGCAGCGCAACTTCGTGTCGATGGCGTCCCATGAATTCCGCACGCCGTTGACCATCATCGATGGACATGCGCAACGCCTGAACAAGCTCAGGGAGCGGATCGGGGTGGACGAGATCATCACCCGCGCCGGAAAGATTCGCGCCGCCGTCCTGCGCATGACCCATCTGATCGACAACCTGTTGACCTCGACGCGCCTTGTCGAGAGCGGTGCGGGGCTCTATTTCCATCCCCAGGAGGTCGATCTGCGCGAGCTGGTGCACGACGTTTGCCAGCTTCACCGCGAGTGCTCACCTGGCTCGACCATCGTCGAGGAATTGGGCGACCGCGGCCTGCGCATGGTCGGCGATCCGAAGTTGCTGTCCCAGGTGTTCGACAATCTCTTGTCCAATGCAATTAAATATTCGCCCGGCGGCGGCGTCGCCCGGATCACGTCGCGGGCCGAGGATGGATGGCTGGTGGTGGCCGTCGAGGACCACGGCATCGGCATTCCGCCCGCAGACGTCGGTCGGCTGTTCGAGCGCTACTTCCGCGGCAGCAACGTGTCTGGAATCGTCGGCACCGGCGTCGGGCTCAATCTCGTGAAGATGGTTGTCGACCTGCACGGCGGCGACATCGCAGTCGAAAGCCAGGAAGGCCAGGGGTCGCGCTTTACGGTGCGGCTGGCCATCAAGCCGCCGCCCCAGGCCGACCGGCCGCCGCCGTCGATCGAGATGATCGCCGAACTGCGCGCCGCCGAGGACCGGGTCGATGCGGTTCAGGGGTGAGTGAGCCAGCGTGGTAGCCCGGATTGAGCGCAGCGAAATCCGGGTGAGGCCGTCCCGGATGTCGCTGCGCTCCATCCGGGCTACGGTCGAGCAGGTGGCGTCACCGATTAAGCCAACTCCGCCCAAAGCCAAGCAGTCCCCGCGGCACGAAGATGACCATCGCAATAAAGATGATCCCGACCGGAATGAGGTAATACTCGGTGAAAAAGCGCGAGAAGGCCTCGCGCAGCAGCAGGAAAAAGCCGGCGCCGACGATGGGGCCTACCAATGTTCCAATGCCGCCCATGACGTTGAAGATCACTGTCTCCCCGGAGACCAGGAAATAGACGAAGTCGGGCGCGGCGAAGCGATTCTGAATGGCGTACAGCACGCCGGCGAGCCCCGCGAATACTCCCGAAAGCATGACCGCGGCGACTTTGTAGCGCTCGACCGGGTAGCCGATCGCGCGGGTACGGCCTTCGTTCTCGCGTATGGACTGCAACACCATACCAAAGGGGGACTGAGTGATGCGCCGCAGAATGAGATAGGACGCCGTCACCACCGCGAGCACGAACCAGTGCAGCGTTTCGTTGGTGAAAGGGGTCGCGTAAATCCATGGAATCGACAGCGCCGGGCGTCTGAATGTGAGCCCATTCTCGCCTCCCGTGACGTCGGTCCAGGTGAAGATGAGGACGTAGAAGATTTGCGAGAAGATCAGGGTCGTGATGGCGAAATAGATGTCGCGCAGGCGCGTCGAGAAATAGGCCACGAACAGGGCGACGCCCGCCGCGCCGACGAGCCCGTAGCCTACCGCCAGCCAGAGGTTTGGCGGGTTGACCGTCAACAGCGCAGCCGCCGCGCCGTACATGCCGAGGCCGAAAAAAGCCGAGTGGCCGAATGAAATCATGCCGGTGTAGCCGATCAGGAGATCGGACGACATGGCGAGCAGGCCCCAGATCAGGATCTCGGTGAGGAAGCGGCGCCAGAATTCCGGCAGCACGAGCGGCGCCACGCCTAGCAGCACCACGACGATGCCGAAGCCGATCCAGTAGGCCTTGCGTGACCGCTTTTTCATTTTGGTGTCGGAACAAAGAGGCCGGTCGGCCGGATCAACAAAGTCAAGATCAGGACGACGAATGAGACAATCACGGCCTGGGCCGGGCTGACCCAGATCGAGGCGTAGGATTCAAGAAGGCTGATGAAGATCGCGGCGGCAATCGAGCCGCCGAGATTTCCCATCCCGCCGACCACCACCACGATGAAGGCCTTCAACACCCAATCAAGTCCCATGGCGTGGTTGACGCCGACCAGCGGGCCGAACAGCACACCGCTGGCCGCTGCCATGCCGGCGCCGATGGCAAAAACCCCGGTATGGACCCACGGAACCGGGATCCCCATGGCCTCCGCCATGACGCGGTCCTGCGTGGTGGCGCGGATCCAGATTCCCCAGGTGCCGTATTTGAGGAAGAGCCAGAAAGTGCCGATGATGACAGCCGATAGCCCGGCAATGACCAGCCGGTACCACGGATACTCGAGGTAAAAGAGCTGGAAGCTGCCGGTGAAAGGCTCCTGGATCTTGCGCGCCACCGGGCCGAACTGCCAGAGCGCATAGTTCTGCAGCACCAGAGAGATGCCGAAGGTGGCGAGGATTGTCGTCAAGGGATCGCGGCCCAGCAACGGCCGCAGCGTCACGATCTGGAGCGCCGCACCGAGGAGCGCGATGACAAGCGTCGCAACGGCAAGCGCCAACCAAAAGCTGCCCGTCGCTGCCAGCACGACGACACCCACATATGCGCCCAGCATGAACAGCTCGCCATGGGCAAAATTCACCACGTCCATGATGCCGAAGATCAGCGTCAAACCGGAGGCAACCAGCGCCAGGATCATGCCGGTGACGATGCCGTTCACGGTCTGGATCAAAATCTGATCGTACGGAATGGCGGTGAGGATTTCGAGGGCGGCGGCCATAACTCACACTCTGGAGCGCGTTCCGGTCATATTGAACCATTCATTCGGAGTCATTGCCGGGCTTGTCCCGGCCATCCACGCCTTTTGCTGAAAGCCGCAAGAAAGACGTGGATGCCCGCGAAGACGGGGTCCCCACCGCGTGACGCGGCGGGGTGTCTCTGCGCGGGCATGACTCTGGAGAGGTGATTTGATCTCATCGGAACGTACTCCAAATGACTCACACCCCAAGGTATTGACGAATGGCCGCGTCGTTCACATTGATGTCGGACGCGGCGCAGTGATGCCGGACCACGCCTTTTTCCATGATGTAGATGCGCTCGCTCGCTTCAAGCGTGAGCGGCACGTTCTGCTCCACCAAGAGAATGGCCACGCCGTCCCGGTGCAGCGCGCCGATGATCTCTCCGATCTGCGAGACCATGCGTGGCATCAGGCCTTCCGTCGGCTCATCCAGCAGGATGATTCGCGGCTCGAGCATCATCGCCCGCGCGATGGCAAGCATTTGCTGCTCGCCTCCTGACAGCGTGCCACCGGGCTGTTGGCGCCGTTCCGCGAGTACCGGAAAGTAGGTAAAGACCTTATCGAGCAGCTCTTGTTTCCTCACCGACGTGACGCCGTTCCGGTCGAGACCGGTACGCAGATTCTCCATCACGGTGAGGAAGCGAAAGATGCGCCGGTCCTCGGGGACATAACCTAGTCCGAGCCGCGCCAGCTTGTGCGCGGGCAGGCCGGTGATGGAACGGCCGGCGAGCCGCACCTCGCCTTGGCTCGGGCGGGCAAGGCCCATGATGGTCTTGAGCGTCGTGCTTTTGCCGACGCCGTTACGCCCCAAGAGACCGACGACCTCGCCGGCGCCGACATGCATCGTCACGCCGTGCAAGATGTGGCTCTTGCCATAGTAGGTGTGGATGTTGTCGACCGAGACGAGCGCCTCGGCCGCCGTCGGCGCCGCGCTCATATCTTGAGATAGACCTCCAGCACCTTAGGATTCCGCTGGATTTCCGCGGGCGTTCCCTCGGCCAGCACTTCGCCGTAGTGAAACACAGTAATGCGGTTTGCCAGCTTCATCACCACTTGCATATCGTGCTCGACGATAAGGATCGTCAGGTTCTTCGCAATCCGGCGTACCAATTCCATGGTGTCGTGCGTCTCGGCCGCGCTCATTCCGGCCGTTGGTTCGTCGAGGCAAAGGAGTTCGGGCTCGGTGGCGAGCGCAATCCCGATCTCAAGATTGCGTTGCTCGCCATGAGACAGATTTGCGGCCAGCTCCTCGGCCTTGCTGCGCAGGCCGACGGATTCCAGCACTGCCTCGGCTTTTGCAATGATGTCGCCGTACGCGGCGTGATGGGTGAGCATGCTCCAGCCGTGCCGGCGCGATTGGGCGGCGATGCGGACGTTTTCCAGGGTCGTGGCGTTCGGCAGGATGTTGGTGATCTGATAGGAACGCGCGATGCCCTTGCGCGAGATGCGATCGCTCGACAGCCCCGTGATGTCCTCGCCCTTGAACAGGATGCGGCCCGAAGAGGGCCGCAGAACACCGGTCAGGCAATTGAAGAAGGTGCTTTTGCCCGCCCCGTTCGGCCCGATGATTGCGCGGATTTCATCACGCCCGACCTCGAAGTTGACGCAATTGAGCGCGGCCAGGCCGCCGAAGCGGACCGTCAACAGCTCTGTCCGGAGCAGCGGAGCTGACGCGCCCCGGCCGGCGGCTGGGGAGCACATGTTGATCGATGCATCCGCGGTCACTTAGGACGTTTCCAGATACGCAGTAGGGCGCAATAGCGAAGCGTATTGCGCCGCGGATTGGCGGATTACGCTGCGCTAATCCGCCCTACGGCCGAGCCGAGCCGCTAGGCGGAGGCGAACTTGCAGGCCGGCGGGAATAACGTCTTCTCCTTCTCGACCGTCTCCACGATGCGATGCTTGCCGCCCTTGATCTCGAAGATGAACTCGCGCACGAACGCCTGGTGGTCCTCCTTGCGGAGCACCTTGTCGCCCTGCGGGAAGTCATCGCCTTCCTTCATCTCCAGGCCTTCGAGCGCCTCGATGAGCTTCATCGTGTCGTCGCGGCCGCGGAAGCCCGATTTCTGCATGCCGATCTTTACGGCATTCATCGATTCATAATTCGACTGCACGTAGCGGTCGGGCGATGGACCAGTGGGATCGATCATCTTGAGGCGGACACGTGCCTCTTCCAGGAACTTCTTGTGCGCGGCCGTGTCGAGCGGACCTTCGAGAACCGGAAGGTAGCGATTGATGCCGACGAAGCCCTCGATCTTGTTGCCGAGCGCAGGCAGATTGGTGGATTCCGCGATGGCGCCGTCTCCGGCCCACTTGTACTTCCTGGTCAGACCGAGATCGTAGACTTGGTTGCCGATGGTGACCCCATCCGTCGCGAAGATGCCCAGGAGGCCATCAAAGTTCCCGGTGATCTTGGAGAGGAACGGCGTCATGTCGGCGGTGCCAAGCGGAATGCCGGTCGTACCGACGACCTCGCCGCCCGCTTTCCTGATCTGGTCCACATAGGCATCCCGCGTCGACTGGCCCCACGCGTAGTCAGCAAAAACGATGTGCCATTTCTTACCCATGTTGCTGACGAGATGGGGAGCGAACGCGACGGCCTGCGCCGGGGCGTAGTCGGACGGCCGGAAGCTGTAGCGATTGCATTTGCTGGTGGTCAACGTGGTGTCGAGGCACACGCTGATCATGTTGACGATCTTGGCTTCTTCCCAAACCGGCATGCACGCGAGGCATATGTTGGAGAGGAAGCCGCCGACTTGCACGTCAATCTTGTCCTCGACGACGAGCTTTTCCGCCTTACGGCGGCCAACATCGGGCTTCGACTCATCGTCAGCGACCAAGAGCTCAATCGGCCGGCCGTTGATGCCGCCGGATTTATTGATTCGGTCCGCGGCCATTTGCACGCCGACGAGCGCGGTCTTGCCGCCCACGGCTCCAGCACCAGAAAGCGGCTGTATCGTGCCGATCTTATACGGCTTGGCCTGGCCGAAAGCGGCTCGCCACGGCGCCGGCACCAATATGGTTGCGCCCAGCACGCCGGCCCCCCATCCGACCAGGCGGCGGCGGGTCACCTTGCCGCTGTACCAGAACGCGTTTGATCCATCAGGGTCATTCCAATCGCTAGCCATTGTGCGTTCCTCTCTCTGGATGTCCCGTTTTCAAGATTGGAAGCATTTCCCGTGCCTGTCACGCCGCCGTGGCGTCGCACAGTGCCTGCAAATTATCGTCCAACCCGGAGCAAAGCGCCATCCGCCGTTCGCACGGCATGGCTATCGGCCCCAGGCGCCGATGGGGGCTGGAGGGGGGCCTTCGTCGTCAGGAGCGTCGAGTGGCGGCATCCCCGCCTGGGTATTCGGGGCTTAGGGCGCAATCGCGGAGCCTATTGCGCCGCGGACCGGCGGATTACGCGCAGTTTATCATCGGGCCGGCCCACCGGGTCCGGCCTCTGGCCGGCCCGATGGCAGGCTCCGGCCGGACCCGGTGGCTAATCCGCCCTACGGGCTTGCTGTCCGGCGCCAACCGAAAGTTGCCTACCCATACAACCCCGCCACGATCGGCATCCGCGCCGCGCGCAGCGCCGGAAACAGGCCGCCGACGAGGCCGACCAGGATGGCGAGCAGCACGCCCTCGCCGACGAGGGCGGGGCTCAGTCTGAAACTGAACACGACCTGAGTGAAGCCGCCGCCGAGAGTCGAAGCGCTGAGGCCGTCGAAGATGGCATAGGTCA
>Ga0257161_1000044_pt1 | contig 28579 bp, 30 predicted proteins | sample NR01A_FD_185954 | JGI IMG/M metagenome (GOLD analysis project Ga0257161, IMG submission 185954) | Soil microbial communities from H.J. Andrews Experimental Forest, Oregon, United States - NR-01-A | ecosystem: Environmental > Terrestrial > Soil > Temperate forest > Bulk soil | place: USA: Oregon... | reverse complement strand
TACAAACTGCCAGTAAACCCCGCTGCCGCTCGACTGACAGCACCGGCGTGCCATCACGAATACAGAGCCCATCGTGCCGATCACCCGACTATCTCGTCAGCGCCGCTCTAATGGGCGGCAGGAAGTTGGTCCCAGCACTGCGGCCGACAAGCTCCCTGTTCCTCCACTGTCCTGACGAGGGCCTCGATTGCCGGAAGCGATCTGCGAACGACAATGGCCAATCCGGCCGCAGTCGCATGGCACGCTACAAGGGGAGAGCAATTGGGCTCCACAATCAGGTGCTCTGCAATCAGGTTTGGCAGGCCCCGCTCCATGAGAAGTGAGACCGGATCGCTGAGCCGGTATACTTCGACGCCCTTCGCGTGGAGACGCTCGACGATTGCGCGTCTGTTGGCGGAGACGGCATCAGGAGAAGCGTGATCAAACTTCAGCTCGTGTTCACCGATCTTCAGGATGACGATGTCCGTGCCCGGTGGAACTGCGGAATCCAGGCGCTGCAAGACCTCCGCCGCCGTGCCGGCGCTCACGTTTGTCACCGTGACATGGTGGCCTCTGGCCCTCAACGCTGCTTCCATTTGAGCCGGGTATGTCTGATTTTGTGGGACGCCCACAGCTAGGAATGAGCTGTCTCCAAGAGCGACGATGCGGACTCCTGCACCAACCATCGCTTGGCCAAACTCGCCCATGCGGCGCTGGTAAATATCGAAACAGACCTTGGGGTCGAGGCTGTCGCAAGGTCCGAGGAGACGTTGCATCGCTTGCACACGTTGCAGCTCCTGGGAGGCATCCCCATTCCCCTGCGCGAAACAGAGCGAGACGCTTACTGCTAGGCCCATCGTGACGCACGAAAACGTCCACGGGAAACTAGCTCGGCTTTTTCCGTTGCTATTCTCCATTTTGCCCTCCCTTCGGCGAACTGCCGCGATCTGACGCAAAACGTGAATTTTCTGACGAAGCGTCGAACAATAACCCAGAAATCGGCTTGGCAATCGAATGTTGATGATGTCAGGCGCACCGCAAAGCAAGGGCAACAAGGCGGCGTGGCCGCATGAGCATGGTGTATCGTCTAGTGGAATATCGGCTTGAGCCTCCTTTTTGCGCCGGACCACTCCGCCTTCTCGACCTGTCCGAATTCGAGTTCGACCCTTGTTACGCGGCCGAATACCGACACGGCCACCATAAGCCGGGAATGGGCCTCATCGACCTCCTCGACGACGCCATTGAAGGACGTGAACGGGCCTGTCACCACACGGACCAGGTCACCCTCCTCGAACACCGCGAAATCGGACACGGCCACCTCCATCGTCAGCATGGTATGTCGTCAAGCGGAACGTCCGACACGACGCTTCATCTCGTCGGTGCTGTCGCGTGCTTCGCAAAATGTTAGATGCATCCGCATAAATGTGCGGTACCGCTTCGAGAGCAGGCCCCCAATGCTAAACCCGAACGATGGACCGAAAGTGAAAAAGGGGGCCGTCCCAACTCCTACCCATGAGAAAAATAGGTAAGCCGAGGGATGCCGGAATGGCCCACGAAACGAGGCTAGCAGCTTGTAAGGCCAAGCCTCTGCTTCTGCCTGCGAGTAGTCTTGCCAAATTCGTTCAAGTCGCTCTGCGAGTTGCGCGTCTGACGTCCTTTTCAGATCGTGCCTAAGATTGAGCGAGAGGGCATTGTTGACAGATCGTAGAAGCGCGGCTGTCCGTGCCAGCATTGTGGCCACCAAAACCCTTGTCCCGTCACCCCTTTGGGGTAGGAGGCGAGGGATAGATCAGGTAGCCAAGGGAGTGAAGGGTGCGATAAGTCTGTCCCAGGCGGTGTTGTCTGACAAGAGGCGCCGAGCGGCTAGCTGTGACGCCTCAACATTGTCAGAAAGCTATCTCGCGGCCTCAATCAGTTCGATGTCTTTGCGCAATAGTTCGTTCACCAGATCATTGAGTGAGGTGCCTCGCGCCTCGGCGCGCGCCACGAGGTAGCTCAGGACCTCTGGGTCGAGATGCACCGGCGGAATCAACTGCACGCCGCGGCGATAAAACTTGCCGTGCTCGGCATCGGAGAAGTCATACTCGTCCTTCATGGCTCGCTACGCCCGCCCCCTACACCGTCACCGCCCTGCCCTTCTCCGGCACCACCACCGCGGTGGCGTGCCCCTTCATCGCGGCAACGAACTTGTCGGCGTTGGGCTCGATGATCGGGAACGAGCCGTAGTGGCACGGGATCACCTTGTCGAGCCTGAAGAAGCGCTTGACCGCGAGCGCGGCGGTGACCGGGCTCATGGTGAAGCGGTCGCCGATCGGCACAAAGGCGACCTTCGGCTGGTGGATCTCGGCGATCAGGCCCATGTCGGAGAAAATATCGGTGTCGCCCATGTGGTAGACGGTGGGCTCGCCTGCCGCTTTGATGATGGCGCCGCATGGATTGCCGAGATAGACCGCCATGCCGTTGACGATATCGCCGGAGGAATGGTCGGCGCGCACCAGCGTCACCGTGAAGGCGCCGCCCTGGTCGGTGGTGCCGCCGGTGTTCATGGGGTCGAATTTCTGCAGGCCCCTCCCGGCAAGCCACATGCACAGATCGTAGTTGGCGATGACCGGCGCGCCGGTCGCGGCCGAGATGTCGAGGGCGTCGCCCACATGGTCGGAATGGCCGTGCGTGAGCACGATGTGGGTCACGCCCCTGATCGCCGCCGCCTTGTCGGACACAAAGGCGGGGTTGCCGGTAAAGAACGGATCGATCAGCACAGCCTTGCCAGCGAAATCAAGCCGGAAGGCGGAGTGGCCATACCAGGTGATCTGCATAATAGTGGTCCTTGCCTGGGGGTCGGTCGGATTGGCCGGCCGGAAGATACGCCGCCGGACGCCAAGATCAACGCTCCCGCGGCTGTCATCGCACGCTTGACTTGGCTTGACCCGGCAATCCATCACCCCCACCCTACCTTCCCCGCTTGCGGGGGAGCGTAGGGTGGGGGTGGACCCGCGGATCAGACCCCGCCAGCCAACGCCGTCATCAACTTCATTGGCACTCTAACGACCGCACCCATGCCCGCACCCATGCTCGCCCTGACCGACTTGCCCGCGCGCTTGCCGCCGCGCGGCGCTTTGATCGGGCTCGACCTCGGCACCAAGACCATCGGGGTGGCGACCAGTGACCCCGACCGCCGGCTTGCCACCGGTGTCGAGACGGTCGCACGCACCAATTTTTCCGCCGATGCGAAGCGGCTCCTTGCGCTCGCGGCCGAGCGCAGGGCGGTCGCCTTCGTGCTCGGCCTGCCCGTCAACATGGACGGCAGCGAAGGTCCGCGCGCGCAATCGACGCGCTCGTTTGCGCGCAACCTCGCGCGGCTCACCGAGCTGCCAATCGCGTTCTGGGATGAGCGGCTTTCCACCGCGGCGGTCGAGCGCGAGCTGATTGCCGCCAACGCACGCCGCGACAGGCGCAAGGCCGTGATCGACGAGCACGCTGCGATCTTCATCCTGCAGGGCGCGCTCGATCGACTCGAGCGACTGCGCGCAGCGCCATAAAAACGCCTCACGTATTCGTGAATCCATACCATCGTCGAATCCAACGCCTGATGCTGCGGGCTTAGAATGAGCGGGCCCGGGGTCGGGCGCGCTTAATTCAATCGAAATCACATTGGGGAGTTCTCGCGATGAATATCACCCGGCGTTCGTTCGGTCTTGCCGCACTCGGCGGCATGCTTCTTCCGGCCCTTCCGGCAATCGCGAAAGCGCCGTTCGCCGGCGCGCAGGCAGCCGGCGTCTACCGCCTCAAGGTCGGCGGCTTCGAGGTGACGGTTCTCAATGACGGCTCGCTTCCGATCGAGACCAAGTTCTTCACCGGCAACCCTGAGGGCGCGGCAAAGCTTCTCGAAGGCCGCTTCCTGTCGAAGGACGCAACGCCGACCGCCGTCAACGAATGGCTCGTCAACGCCGGCGACAAGCTCATCCTGGTCGACACCGGCACCTCGAACCTGTTCGGCCCGGGGCTCGGCCGGATGGCCAAGAACCTCGCCGCCGCCGGCGTCGATCCCGCGGCGGTCGACATGGTGATCCTCACGCATCTCCACCCCGATCATGCGGCGGGCTTGCTCACCGCCGACAAGAAGATCGCATTTGCAAACGCGACGGTGCATGTCAGCGAGGCCGAATATGCATTCTGGACGTCGGCAGAGATTTCCGCAAAGGCGCCGGACGACTTCAAACCGTTCTTCGAAATGGCGCGCAATTCCATCAAGCCCTACGTCGACGCCGGCAAGGTGGAGAGATTTAAGGACCGCACCGAATTCGCGCCCGGCATCGTGGCGAGCGCCGCACCCGGCCACACCATGGGTCACACCATGGTGCGCCTGTCGTCCGGGCCGGGCGAGCTCCTGCTGTGGGGCGACATTGTCCACAACGCGGCGCTGCAATTTCCGGAGCCCGACCGGGCGATCTCGTTCGACACCGACCAGGCGATGGCGATCGCGAACCGCAAGCGCGTGTTCGACATGGCAGCGACGGACAAGCTCCTGATCGCCGGCACGCACCTGCCCTTCCCCGGCCTCGGCCACGTCGCCAAGGCTGCAAGCGGATACGCTTACGTGCCGGTGGAATGGGGCGCGGATCTGTAGGGCGGCATCATTCCGCAGATGTAGGGTGGGCAAAAATCGCCTCACCCTTGCGTGCAAGCTTGCGCTGACGTCGCCGGCGATTTTTGCCCACGCTGTCGAACCGCAGAGCCGGACCGCGTGGGCAAAATCGCGATAGGCATTGCTTGGACTGCGCGGCTCGTCGCCGGCGATTTTGCCCACCCTACGAGCCACCGCACTGAACTCTATCGCGCCAGATCGGCCGTACCCGGATCAATGCCTTCGATCGCCAGCCGCCGGAACACGGCATCCATCTGCCGGGGCGGCAGTTTCGCGCCCCCATCGAGCCACCAAGTCAGCACGGCCATATAGGCGCCGACGACGTAATGGACGACAAGCTCACGAGGAATAGCGCCGTTGGGATTCTTGCCTGCACTGGCGTGGAGTTCGTCGCGCACCAGGTCAGAAAGAATTTGCCGAATGGTGCCAAGGGCGACAGCGCCGCCGTGGTTGCCGACCAGTGCCCGATACAGGTCGATGTGCTCGCGGGCGTGCTCGAACATCGGGAGACTGAAGGCCAAACTTCGTTTGCCAGCATTGTCCGAAGCCGCCAAAGCGGCCCTCTGATGATCGAGCAGCTGCTGCCGCAAATGTTCGAGGCCGCTCCGCTTGAGATCGTCCTTGCCGGTATAATGAGCATAGAAGGTTGACCGACCGACATTCGCCGCTCCGCAAATGTCCTCGATGGTGATCGCCTCATAGCCCTTTTTCAGGGTCAACGCGTTCAGCGCTCGCTGCAGCATTGCTCTTGTTCGGGCGACGCGGCGATCCATTGGACTTCTCGGCATCCCTCTCACTTTTCACGGACAAATCGGGAATTTCGTTCGATACGGGACACTCTTGCCAGTTGGTTCAGCAAAAGCATTTTGGACTCTGCGTCCGTTATCATACAGCTTGTCCGATTTTACAATCCGGGACCCACGAAGAGGGTTGACTTGCCGTCACATCCCGAGTCCGCCGGCAATGCCGGCATGTGTCCCCGCAGCGCGTCGGCAACGCCGATGCCGGCATGGGTAAAAATATTCGGCGTCATCTATCTCATCGCGGTCGCGATTTTTGCCGCCATGCATTTTGCCGGTGGTGGGATAGGATATCTCGATCATGGTGACATGCAAGGTCACGCCCCTGCTGCTGAACACGGTCAGCATCGGCCATGACCATGGCGCTCGACCTGCGCAAATTCGCACTCACGGTACACGTCATCGCTTCGGTTGGCTGGGCTGGCGCTGTGGCCGCGTTCCTTGCTCTGGCGGTTGCCGGCCTCGTTAGCCCGGACATTCCACTGGTGCGCGCCAGCTATCTCGCGATGGACTTGACCTACCGTATAGTGATCATCCCCTTGGGGCTCGCTTCGCTAGGGACAGGTCTCGTGTCGTCGCTTGCCACTGAATGGGGCCTGCTCCGTCACTACTGGGTCTTGGTGAAGCTTGTGCTGAGCATCCCCGCAGCCATCCTCATGCTGGTGCATGTACAGCCCGTTGGGCATATGGCCGGCGCAGCAGCAACAACGATGCTGTCGAGCGACGATCTTTCAGGGCTGCGAATCCAGCTCGTTGTGTACGCCGGCGCCGCGTTGCTTGTGTTGCTCGTGGCCACGGCACTGTCGACCTACAAGCCGCGGGGAAGAACCCGGCACGGCGCGCGCAAGCTGGAACAGCGGAACCATCCTACTCCGTCAGCGTCGCAAACCGCAGGCGCAACGCATTGGCGATGACGCTGACGGACGACAGCGACATCGCCAGCGCCGCGATCACGGGTGACAACAGCACGCCCATGATCGGGTAAAGCACGCCGGCTGCGATCGGCACGCCGGCCGCATTGTAGATGAAGGCGAAGAACAGGTTCTGCCTGATGTTGCTCATGGTGGCGTGCGACAGCCGGCGCGCCCGCACGAGGCCCGTAAGGTCGCCCTTGAGCAGCGTCACCCCGGCGCTCTCGATCGCCACGTCGGTGCCGGTTCCCATGGCAACGCCCACATCGGCCGCCGCCAGTGCCGGGGCATCGTTGACACCGTCTCCCGCCATGGCGACCACGCGGCCAGCCTCGCGCAGGCGCTCCACCACGCGAGCCTTGTCCTCGGGGAGGATTTCGGCCTCGACCTCGGAAATCCCCAATTTACGGGCGACCGCCTCCGCCGTCGTGCGGTTGTCGCCGGTGAGCATGACGATCCTCATGCCGGCTTTGCGCAGCGCCGCAACGGCATCCGGCGTCGTCTGTTTCACCGGATCCGCGATGGCGATGACGCCGACAGCGCTTCGCTCCACGCCCATGAACAGCGCGGTCGCACCCTCCCGGCGCAGCTCCTCGGCATCGGCCTCCAGGCCCGCGACGTCAATGCCGGCATCATCCATCATGCGGGCATTGCCGATGACAACGCGCCGGCCCTCGACGGTCGCGACCGCGCCCTTGCCGGCGGCAGCGTCGAAATCGCCAGCTTCGGCGAGCTTGAGCGCGCGCGCCTGCGCCCCCGCCACGATCGCAGCCGCCAGCGGATGCTCGCTGCCACGCTCCACCGCCGCCGCGAGCCGCAACACGGCGTCCTCGCTCCACCCGGCGACCGTTTTCACGGCGACGACCTGCGGCTTGCCTTCCGTCAGCGTGCCGGTCTTGTCGACCACCAGGGTATCGACCTTCTCGAACCGCTCCAGCGCGTCCGCGTTCTTGATGAGCACGCCGGCGCGCGCCCCGCGGCCGATCCCGACCATTATCGACATCGGAGTCGCAAGGCCAAGCGCGCACGGGCAAGCGATGATGAGCACCGAGACTGCCGCCAGGAGACCGAAGGCAAACCGCGGCTGCGGCCCGAAGATCGCCCAAGCCGCGAACGCCACGACGGCAACCGCGATCACCAGCGGCACGAACCAGCCCGAGACCTGGTCGGCGAGGCGCTGGATCGGCGCGCGGCTGCGCTGCGCCTGCGCCACCATCTGGACGATCCGGGCCAGCAGCGTTTCGCCGCCGACCTTGTCGGCCCGCATGACGAAGCTTCCGCTCTGATTGATGGTGCCGCCGATCAGCTGGGCGCCGGCGCTCTTGGTGAGCGCCATCGATTCGCCGGTGACCATCGACTCATCGACCGCGCTGCGGCCTTCGATGAGCTCGCCGTCGACCGGCACCTTCTCGCCGGGACGCACGCGCAGGCGATCGCCGACCGCGACTGCATCCAAGCCGACATCCTCGTCCGTGCCGTCCGGCCGAATGCGCCGCGCTGTCTTGGGCGCAAGATCGAGAAGCGCCCGGATCGCGCCTCCGGTCTGCTCGCGCGCCCGCAGCTCCAGGACCTGCCCGACCAGGACCAGGACCGTAATCACCGCGGCAGCCTCGAAGTAGATGGGGACCGTGCCGTCGGCGCCGCGAAATGCCGGCGGAAACACCGACGGCGCCAGAGTCGCGACCGCGCTGTAGAGCCATGCGACGCCGGTGCCCATGGCGATCAGGGTGAACATGTTGAGATTGCCCGTGCGCAAAGATTGCACGGCGCGAACGAAGAACGGCCAGCCGGCCCACAACACGACCGGCGTCGCCAGGGCGAACTGGATCCAGGTCGAGAGCGCGGGCGGCACGAGGTGCAGGCCGGCGATATGCGGGCCCATTTCGAGGATCACCACCGGAACGGCGAGCACGAGGCCGATCCACAAGCGCCGCTCCATGTCGGCGCGTTCCGGGCTCGGCCCGGCGTCCGCGGTCGCAACCTCAGGTTCGAGCGCCATGCCGCAGATCGGGCAATTGCCCGGACCGGGCTGGCGGATTTGCGGATGCATCGGGCAGGTGTAGATCGTTCCAGCGGCTGCAGATTGCGGCGGGCGTTCCCCGGCAGCCAGGTAGCGAGCAGGATCAGCTTCGAATTTCGTCCGGCAGCCGGACGAACAGAAGAAATAGTCTTTCCCGGAATGGATGGCCCGGTGCTGTGTCTTCTGCGGATCAACCGTCATGCCGCAGACCGGGTCTTTGGCGCCTCCCGGCGTGGCGCCGACGTGATGGCCATGCGGGTGGGTGTCGTCATGAAGGTTCATAGTCTACGCCTTCGACCAATCATCCGCGGCGCGAAACGCCGCAGGCGTTGTCGCCTTCGCTCCTCGTGCGAAGTGACAGTCGGCATATGGCCGGTGCGGCTGCGCCGATCAAGGTCAAACGGCGGTCTTTATGCTGACAACAATCGGCAGCGGTCGATGATAAGATGATGTGGACTTCGGATGGCCATCGCCCGTGTCCCGCGCGCAACGCCTGCTTGATCTGATCCAGCTCCTTCGGCGGCATCGCTTTCCGATCAGTGGGGCGGCGCTGGCGCAGGACCTTGGCGTGTCGTTGCGCACGCTCTATCGCGATATCGAGACGCTCAACGCCCAGGGTGCGCGCATCGATGGCGAGGCAGGCGTCGGTTACGTGCTTCGCCCAGGCTTCATGCTGCCGCCTCTGATGTTCTCCGAGGAGGAGATCGAGGCGCTGGTGCTCGGCTCGCGCTGGGTCGCGGAGCGCGCCGACGCGCCGCTCAGCGCGGCAGCCCGCAATGCGCTCGCCAAGATCGTTGCGGTTCTGCCCGACGATATGCGGGACGGCGCCGACGCCACTGGGCTCCTGGTCGGGCCGGGCGATGCGATCGCAGCCGGCGACGCGGAGCTCGCAACGATCCGTCAGGCCATCAGAACGGAACGCAAGCTGAGCATCGCCTACGTCGACCAGGACGGCGCGCAGACACGGCGCACGGTGTGGCCGTTTGCGCTGGGGTTTTTCGATCGCGTCCGCATCGTCGCGGCGTGGTGCGAATTGCGGGGTGACTATCGCCACTTCCGCACCGATCGCATCGCCGCGCTGAAACTCTCCGACAAGCGCTATCCACGCCGTCGCCAGGCGCTGCTCAAGGAATGGCGAACCGTCGAGGGCATCCCGCCGCAATAGCGCAAAGCCCCGTAGCCCGGATTGAGCGAAGCGAAATCCGGGAACGCCCTCTCAACGGGCAAAGCCCGCCCCGGGTTTCGCTGGCGCTCAACCCGGGCTACGGCCCCCTCGATTGCGGCATTTTACTGCTGACAAAAACTGACAGTGGGTCGGCTTATGCTCCCGCATCGCTCAACACAAGGAGGATGCGATGACTGATCCGAACTTCGTCATTTTGTACGTCAAGGACCCGGCCGCAAGCGCCGCCTTCTACGCGGATGTGCTTGGCCGAACGCCGGTCGAGGCTTCGCCGACCTTTGTGATGTTCGCCCTGTCGTCGGGGGTCATGCTCGGCTTATGGCTGCGCGACAACGTCGCTCCGGTGGCCGACGCCGCTGCGGGCGGCGCCGAACTCGCCGTGACGCTACCGGATGCCGACGCCGTGCGGGCCACCCATGCGGATTGGAGCCGCCGCAAACTGCCGATCGCCCAGCCACCGACCGCCATGGATTTCGGCTTGACCTTCGTGGCCCTTGATCCGGACGGCCACCGCCTCCGCGTCTTCGCCCCGGCCACGCCATGACGCCGCACCCGACCGTCCAAAATTGGATCGCCGTCGCGTCGGCGGAGCACGTGCGGCGCGGCCTCGCGGCCGGCTTCATGCAGGTCTGCCACGGCAAGGCGGCGCCGCTGCGGCGCATCCAGCCGCACGACCGCGTCGCCTGCTACTCGCCCACACTGGAATTTCGCGGCCGCGACAAGTGCCAGGCGTTTACGGCCCTCGGAATCGTGTGCGACCGGCAACCCTATCGAGGCGCAGCGCAGGGGGATTTTTCCCCCTATCGCCGCGACGTCACATGGCTTGAGACGCGCGATGCGGCAATCACGCTGCTCCTCGACGCGCTTGAGTTTTCTGCGGGACGGCGCAATTGGGGCTACCAATTCCGGTTCGGCCTGTTTCGCATCAGCGAGCACGACATGCGAACGATCGCCAAAGCGATGGGCGTTACCCTCTCCCCAGGCTCCGAGTCGCAAGTCTGAGCTTGCGGAAAAGCCCCCTCACCCCGACCCTCATAGGCGTTAGGTTAAGGCTCGACGATGCCGCGAACTCCTCCCCTCCCCCTTGTGGGGCTGATCTGTGAACACTTCTCGTTGGGTGCGACCGACTGACTCAGCCAGCGCAAGTAGGTTGCGTTGGTCAATGGGTGTGTGACTCTCTGTTTGCCGACTGATTCGGGAGGTCGGCAATGGAATTTTCCTGCTGGGAGGTTGGCAGCTTCGGCGACGAACGGCTGCAAAAAAGGGGCGTTGCTGTCGCAGCGAATGGCGGAGAAATTCGGCGTTTGTCTGCGTGTATTGTCGTGCGATGTTGCCGAAGAAGTCGGATTTGGCCGCTGGCTGCGGAACGAGGCCGTGACCGTTGAAGAGCTTCACGAGCATTGCGGCAAGGAAATTGCGGGCCGTGTGGCCGGATGCCATGTCCTGGCCATCCAGGACACCACCGAACTGAACTATCAGCGCCACGCCCGCCGCACGCGCGGTCTGGGGACGGTCGGCAACGGCACCGACCTTGGCCTGTTCCTGCATCCGACCCTGGCGATTGATGCCGAAAGTCATCATTGTCTGGGCTTGATCGGGGCGCAGGTCTACGTTCGCCGCGAGGGCGCCACGGTTGACCGTCGCCAACGCTCGATCGAAGAGAAAGAATCCTATCGCTGGCTGAAAGGCGTCGAGACGGCCGATGAGGTGCTCAAGGAGGCCGCGCACGTCACCCACGTTCAGGACCGCGAAGGCGACATCTATGAGCAGTTTGCGCGGCCACGGGCGGTCCACTCGGACCTTCTGATCCGCATCTGCCAGGACCGCAAGCTGACCAGCGACAATCTGCTGTTCGCCACCATGTCGGCGATGCCGGTGGTTCACCGTTTCCGGTTGACGTTGAAAGCCCAGCCCGGCAAGCGCAAGGCGCGGATCGCCAAGCTCGAATTGCGATTCGGAGAGGTGACGATCGCACGTCCGGCCCATCTGAGCGCGCGCGCAGCGCCGTCGCAGGTGACTCTGCGCGTGGTCGATGTCTGCGAATATGATGTGCCGCCTGGCGAGAAGCCCATCCATTGGCGGCTGGGGACGACGCACGAGGTCAAGGATATCGAGGCGGCGCTGCGGATCGTCGGATGGTACCGCCTGCGCTGGAACATCGAGCAATTGTTCTGGGTGATGAAAAGCCAGGGCTTCGACATTGAATCCAGCCAGCTGGAAACTGCCGACGCTCTGATGAAGCTCGCGATCGTCACCGCTCGAACAGCGTGTCGCGTCATGCGACTGGTCCGCGCCCGCGACGGCCAAGTGCCTCAGGCCGCCCGCGACCTCTTCGAACCCGACCAGATCGAACTCCTCGCCGCACTTCAGCTCCAATATGAAGGACGCACTGCCCGGCAGAAAAATCCCCATCCCCCAGGGACCCTCGCCTGGGCTGCCTGGATCGTCGCCCGCCTCGGCGGCTGGAAAAGCTCCAGCACGTCTGAAAGCCCGCCCGGCGCACTTACCATGCGGCGCGGTCTCGCCGAATTCGACCGTATCTGGCATGGTTATACCCTCGGGAAGAAATGTGCATAGATCAGCCTGCAGGGGGAGGGCAAAGTAGGTTTCTCTGCTGCCGAAGGCAGTCCGGGGTGGGGTGGCGGCGGCGCCGCAAATGCTGGCCATGCAGCGTATGCTGAAGCGCTGTCACCCCCACCCGGCCCGCTGACGCGGGCCGACCTCCCCCCTCCAGGGGGAGGTGGTGACCGCTGCGCGAGCCGCAATTGCCTCGCCGTCCTGGGTGAGCGCCACATCATCATCTCTCCTCCGCGTCAGCCCTTACTGCGCCGGCAGTTCCTCGCGCCACCAGCCGAAGCGCTGCATCACCGGCTCGTCGGTGACACGCAACAGCATGGCGTCGTCCGTTGCCTCGTGCCAATGCGGACGCCAGGCGGGCGCCGCGATGACATCGCCGCGCCGCCATTCGAACCGCTCGCCGTCGACTGTGGACGCTCCTTCGCCCTGCACCACTGCGAAGATATTGTTGGCCGTGGTGCGATAGGGCGCGGTGCGAACGCCGGGACCAAGCCGCATCATGTAGAGCGCCATGGTGGCGAGCGCCGGGTGGCCGAGCTCGATCTGGGTGGCGAACGGCCCGCCGGGTTCGGGCTTCGCCTCGCCCAGCCGGCGCAACGTATCCCGTAGGGTGAACACGAAGCGCTGGTCCGTCGCCGCCTCTGCCGGCGCACGGCCGGAATCATCCGCCCCGTTGCTGTCGTCTTCGGCGGCTTCGAAGAACATCGGCTCTAAGATCTGCACCAGCGGCACATCGAGGAAATCAAGCCAATAGGCGCATGCCTTGCTTTGATTGCCATGGCCATGGGCCGACCAGTTCGGCGTCAGCAGCACATCGCCCGGCGCCATGGCGATGTTGACGCCGTCGACTTGCGTGTAGGTGCCGGGCTCCGCATCGAGGATGAGGCGAAGCGCGTTCGGCGTGTGGCGGTGCGCCCGCGCCCACTCGCCGGGCATGATCATCTGGTACGCCGCAACCAACGTCCGCACGGTTCCGTAGGTGTTCCCTTCGGCCGGATTGACCAGGATGAGGTTGCGCCGCTCGGCCAGCGCCGTGTTGATCAGCCGGCCGGCCGCATCGAGCGCGCCGCGGGCAAGTTCGTATTGCCAATGGGCCGGAACCAGGGTCTTGCGCGGCGCCGGCCACAACGATGGCGTGGGCTTGTTCCAGCCCGGCCCCATGTCGACTTCGTCGAGCTTGCCGTACAACTCCTCCAGCGTGCCGGAGCGGGCGAGATCGGATGGCGATGGCAGTGGCATGGAACCCTCGTCGTTGAATAGTGCCCAATCGCGGCGCGCTTGTTCACCCTCCCCTGAAGGGGGAGGGTCGCTCGCGAAGCGAGCGGGGTGGGGTGACGGCAGCGCAACATACTACGCGCGGCGAATGGCGCACCGGCGTCACCCCACCCCGGATCGCCTTCGGCGATCCGACCCTCCCCCTGCAGGGGAGGGTGATTTCCGCCGCTTTGCTTTCTGCTCCATTTCGATTTGCGCCCGCGCTTTGATGCGCCACAGGTCCCACGTGCGTTTCCAGGTGCCGGCGGAAACCTGGCGGCCACTGGTGGCCGCCACTTCGCGCTCGTCGAGATACACCACATGGCCGCCGGGTCCGGCGATCAGCATCGCCTGCATCTGCAGCTTGGCGGAAAGCTCGAGATAGACGCTGCGCACCACCGCCAGCATCAGGCTTTCGCCGACCACCACGGCGCCGTGCCCGCGCATCAGCGCAGCCGGCTTGGCGCCGAGCGTCGTCGCCAGTGCGTGGCCGAGATGCGGCGTCTTGATGATGAGGTCGCCGCTGTCCTGGAAATCCCGGATCTCGAAAGTCGGCACGCCCTCGCCGATGAATGCGCCGGTGTTGAACAGCGGCCGCAGCGGCACTGTGGTGACGCCGAACGGGATGACCGAAGGCGAGTGGTTGTGCACGACCGCGTTGATGCCCGGCCGCCGCTTGAAGATCTCGCCGTGAATGTAGCGTTCGAGATAAAGCGCGGCCTTTATGTCTTTCACCGGATTGCTGTCGAGGTCGAATTCCAGAATATCCTCTGCGGTCACGAGCTCGGGCGCCATGGCGCGCGCCAGCAGATAGCGGTTCGGGTTTTTGGCGGTGCGCAGGCTCACATGCCCATAGGCATCCACTACGCCATGCGCAGCGAGAATCCGGTAGGCCAGCACAAGGTCTTCCCGCTCGCTCATGGTGTTTCCTGAACCCTCTGCGTGCTACGCACTATCCTCGCGATTTCGGTCCGTGAGGAGCGTAGCCCGGGTTGAGCGTCAGCGAAACCCGGGGGCAGCCTTGCCGTATTGACAGGGCGGTCCCGGATTTCGCTGCGCTCAATCCGGGCTACACTCGCTCCGTGACACCGTTGTCGAGGGGACGCTGATGACCGACACGCCCAATGCCGACTCCGCCGCGCAATGGATCCGCACTCTCGCGCAGGCGCGCGGGCTTGACCGCGCCTACGCTCTCTATCCCGAAGCGGTGGCGGCCGCGGTGGCGCGCGGCACCACTTCCCTCGGTCCTTTGCCGACTGATTTTTCCGCCGTGACCGAGCCTGCCGTCATGTTCGATGCGGAGAAGTTCGGAGGCGGCGCATGAGCGATCTCGCCTTCCTCACCATCGCGGAGGCGGGACGGCTGATCCGCGCCCGCAAGCTGTCGCCGGTCGAATTCACGAGCGCGCTCATGGCGCGCATCGCCGCGACCGATACGGTCTACCACGCCTACATCGCGGTGATGAGAGACCTTGCGATCGCGCAGGCGAAGGCGGCCGAGGCAGAGATCATGCGCGGCGAGTGGCGCTCGCCGATGCACGGCGTGCCTTACGCCACCAAGGACATTTTCGACGTCGCAGGCATGCCGACCACCTGCCATTCCAAGCTGCGTGCCGGTCATCGCGCTACCGCCGACGCAACCGCCATCGTCAAGCTGCGCGAGGCCGGCGCGGTGCTGCTCGGCAAACTGGCGCTGCACGAGTTCGCGACCGGCGGGCCGACGCGCGAATTGCCGTGGCCCGCCGCCTGCAACCCGTGGAATCTCGATCTTCATCCGGGCGGCTCGTCGAGCGGCTCTGGTGTTGCGGTCGCGATCGGAACAGCGCCGGGCGCGCTCGGCACCGACACCGGCGGCTCCGTGCGCAATCCCGCCACCTGCTGCGGCGTTGTCGGCATGAAGCCGACCTACGGCACCGTGAGCCGCGCCGGCGTGTTCCCGCTCGCCTTCTCGCTCGACCATGTCGGGCCGCTGACCCGCACGGTCGAGGACAATGCCATCATGCTCCAGGTCATCGCCGGCCATGACCCGGCCGACCCGGCGAGCGCGCGGCGACCGCCCGCCGACTTCACCGCTGATCTCAATGCCGGCGTCAAAGGCCTGCGGGTCGGCCTCATCGCCCATTTCTACGAGGAGGATATGGTTGCGGCGCCCGAGCAGAGCGCCGCAATCGCCGCCGCCGCCGACGTGCTGCAGCGGCTCGGCGCCGAGGTGAAGCCGATCCGTTTGTCGTCGCTGCAGCGCTACACGGCGTGCGGCCGCACCATCCACATCGCCGAAGCCTACGCGGTGCATGAGCGCGACCTGCAGGAACGCCCGCAGGATTATGCCGAGATCACCCGCCGGAAACTGCTGCCCGGCGCCTTCATCCCGGCCGCCGACTACGTCAAGGCGCAGCAATTGCGCACCGCGCTGTGCGCGGAATTCGCCGCCGCCATGCGCGACCTCGACGCCGCCATCACGCTCTCGAGCCTCGACATGCCCTGCCGCATCGACGATGCCGAGACCATCGCCAAAACCTATGAGCGGCAAATTCGCATGCCGTTCAACGTCACCGGCACCCCGGCCATCGCGGTGCCGACCGGCTTCACGGCGACCGGCCTGCCGACCGCGATGCAGATCGTTGGGAGCGCGTTCGCGGAGCCGATGGTCTATCGGGTCGCGCACGCCTATTGCGAGGCGACGGGGTGGTGCGAGCGGCATCCTGCGGTGAAAGCGGTGGAGCGGGAGAAGAGTCTCGTTGGGTAATAGATCGATTCCATGAAATCGATCGGTAGGGTGGGCAAAGCGAAGCGTGCCCACCATGTCCGCGAGGAGGTGGGCACGGCGCGAAGAACGCGCCTTTGCCCACCCTACGGAAAAAATTCACGCCGCTGTGCGCGCTTCAAAAGCGGTGCAGAAATCCCTCAACAGATCTGCGAGGCGTCGTGTCGCCGGACTGGCGTCGGGATGAATGATCAGCGCCATCTCGGTGTTGCTGAGTTTCGGAAATCCGTCCTTCGGCCCCAATACGCGATGATCGGCGAGGACGGCGACGTCGGACAGGATGCTGACGCCGAGACCGACCGACACGGCGGCCTGAATGCCGGCGAGGTTGGGGCTCGTATAGGCGATGCGCCACGTACGCCCGGCAGCCTCGACGGCGTGAATGGCGCGCTTGCGATAGAGGCAGCCCTGCTCGAACAGGGCGAGCGGTAGCGGATCGGCGTTAGTGTCGACCGGAAAGCGTTTGCCTGTGACCCAGCACAGCCGTTCCGGCCACGTTGCAACAGCACCGCCTTCGCTCTCGTCGCCGGCGTCGCGCTTGACCAGCGCGAGATCGAACTCGCCGCGCGCGAGATCGCGGCGCAGGCGGACGCTGAGATCGCAGCGCACGTCGAGCCGCAGGCCCGGACGCGACCGGGCGAATTTCGACAGCAGCTGGGCAAGCCGGTAGGCAGCGAAATCCTCCGGGACGCCGAGACGCACGATGCCGTCCGGCGAGGGGCGAGCGACAACGTCGCGCGCCTCCTCGGCAAGCGCCAGGATGCGCCGCGCATAGGAGAGCAGGCGCTCGCCCTCCTCGGTTGGGGCAACCCGTTTGCCTTTCCGCAGCAGCAGCGGCCGGCCGAAGCTTTCTTCGAGCCGTCTGATCTGCTGGCTCACTGTCGACTGGGTGCGGTGGACGCGCTCGCCGGCCCGCGTGAAGCCACCGGCATCGACGACGGAGACAAAGCTGCGCAGAAGTTCGAGGTCCATCATGGTGAAACCTCCCGACTCGTCATGCCCGCGCTCGTCGCGGGCATCCACGTCTTGCTTGCAGACAACCAGAAGAAGAGAGACGTGGATGGCCGGGACAAGCCCGGCCATGACTCCGACTAATGGTTTCAACTTGACCGGAACGCACTCTAGAGCGCGTGGGCTGGGCTGCCTTCCATTCGGATTTCCACTGAAGTATATCGTATCATTTAATTTCAAAATATCAAGCGATACGCCTAGATCAGTCTTCGAGACACAAATACTTGGAGCTGATCCAATGCGCCTTGCGCTGCCAATTGTCGGAACCCGGAGCGGCGTTGACGCTGAACCGCTGCTGATCGCTGCATTTTGCCTGCTGTGGAGCTCGGCCTTTGCGGTGTCGAAGCTCGCCCTCGCGGACTGCCCTCCGCTTCTCTTGCTCACGATCCGGTTCCTGGTGGCCGGAACGATCACGCTGGCCGGCGCCGCAGCGTTTCAGGTGAACTGGCGTCTCGCCTGGCGCGATGCCCTGGTTCTTGCGGCGATCGGCATTGCCAATAACGCGCTTTACCTGGGCTTTAGCTATTCCGGAATGCGCACGGTATCGGCGGGCCTGACGGCGCTCATCGTAAGCACAAATCCGGTGCTCACCTCGCTCCTTGCCGCTTGCTTTCTTGGTGAGCGAATGACCTTTCGGAAGATCATCGGGCTTGCGCTCGGCATTGCGGGCGTCGCCGTCATCGTCGAGAGCCGGGTCGCGAGCGGCACTGCAAGCATACCCGGGATCGGGCTCATCGTGCTCGCGCTTATGTCGCTCGTCGGCGGCACGATCCTGTTCAAGAGGTTCGCGCCGAGCGCCAATCTGGCGGTCGGCAACGGCGTGCAAACCCTCGCCGGCGGTCTTGCGTTAACCCCTTTTGCCTTCGCCTTCGAGAGTGTCAGCGAAATTGCCCCGACCTGGCGCCTCCTCGCGGCGATCGCCTACCTCATTCTGTGCGGCTCGGTCGTCGCCTATCTGTTATGGTTTCGTCTGCTGACCGTATTCGGCGCCACCGCCGCCAGTGCCTACCACTTCCTGATGCCGCCGCTCGGAATGCTGTTCGGCTGGATCTTGCTGGGTGAGCACATGGACGCGCGCGACCTCATCGGCGTTCTGCCGGTCGCCGTCGGCATCTATCTGGTCACCCGGCCCGGTCACAAACGCCGATAAACATACGCCGCATCCTCCCGGATCGCCGCCTGCTCCTCCACCACATGGTGATGCGGCGAGAGGTGGCAGACCGGATCGGTGGCGCGGGCGTCGCCGGTGAGCGCGAAGGCCTGGCAGCGGCAGCCGCCGAAATCGATGTCGCGGCGCTCGCAGCTCTGGCATGGCTCCGGCAGGAAGTCCGTGCCGCGGAAGGCGTTGAAGGCCGGGTTGTGTTCCCAGATGTCGCGCAGAGAATGGTCTTTCACCGACCAGAATTCGAGGCCCGGGATCGACTCGGCCGCATGGCACGGCAAAACGCGGCCGCCCGGCGTCACGTTGAGCGAGCGGCGGCCCCATCCGCCGACGCATGGTTTGGGGAAGCGGGCGTAATAGTCGGGCACAACGGCGTCGATGACGATGCGGCCGTGGTGCTGTTTGCGCAGCGGCTCGATGCGGCCGACGGCCTCCTCTACCTGTTGGCGCGTCGGCATCAGGGCGGCACGGTTCTTCAGCGCCCAGCCATAATATTGCACGTGCGCAATCTCGACCCGCGACGCGCCCATGTCGAGCGCCATGGCGACGAGTTCGTCGACGCGGGAGATATTGGCACGGTGGATCACGATGTTGACCGTGAGCGGCAGCTTGAGGGCCACCACGTCGACCGCCAGCGCGCGCTTGCGGACATAGGCGCCGTCATAGCCGGCGATGCGGTCGGCGGATTTCGGCTCGCTGTCCTGGATCGAGATCTGCACATGATCGAGACCCGCATCGGCAAGCTGGCGGAGCCGCCGATCAGTGACGCCGACGCCCGAGGTGATGAGATTGGTGTAAAGGCCCGCGTCGCGCGCCGACGCCATGATGTCGGCGAGATCGCGCCGCGACGCCGGCTCGCCGCCGGAGAGATGCACCTGCAGCACCCCGAGCCCCGCCGCCTCGCGAAACACCCGCGCCCAGGTGGCGGTGTCGAGCTCGCTTTCGCGCCTGTCCATCTCGAGCGGATTGGAGCAATAGGGACAGCCCAGGGGGCAGCGGTGGGTGAGTTCGGCGAGGAGGCCGAGCGGGCTGTAGAGCGGCTTCGGCGGCTGGCCGTTGCCGTCAGCCTGTCCATTGGGGCGACTGTCGGTGGTCATGGCATCACAGTTCCAAGAGCTTCTTGTCGGCGAGCCCCCGCAGCAACGCGGCGACATCGGCCTCGACGCGCTCCCGCGGCGCCGCGAACGTGGCCGCGAGATCATCCACGATGGCCGCAAAGCTCGCCTCGCCGGTGCAGCGCTTGACGACCTCGGCGGCGATCTGATCGGCCTTGAACACGCGCTCCGGCGCCAGCAGCACCCAGCCGCCCTGGGCCTCGTTATGGACGAGCCGCACGCCGCGCGGCAGGCGGGGACGGGCGTCCGGCAAGATCGATGGCGCCGCGGCGGGAGTGTTCACGTGGGCGTCTCCTTTTTTCTTCTCCCTCCCCCGCTTGTGGGGGAGGGCTGGGGCTCTTGCGACGAATCTGTGCCGTGGAGTTGGCCCCTCCCTAACCCTCCCCCGCAAGCGGGGGAGGGCAGAGTCACTCCTCCGGTACGAAGGCGCCAGGCGAAATGTGCTTGGGCATCACGTAGGCATGGTAGAGCGCGTCGAGCATCACCCACAGCACGTCGCATTTGAATTCGAGCGCCTTGAGAACGAGCGCCTGTTGCTCCGGCGTTTTCGCGTTCTGCCTCACGTAGGCGAGCGCAAAGTCGCTGTCGCGCCGCGCCTGGGGCGGCCGCGCGGAGAAATACGCGAGCGTCTCGGTGGTGACGAAATCGTAGTGCTTGAGCATGCCCTCGATGCGCTCGCCGATGATGAGAGGCGAAAACAGTTCGGTGAGCGACGAGGCGATGGCCTCGAGCAGCGTCTTTTCGGCGACGAAATGCACATAGGCTTCGACTGCAAAGCGCGTTGCCGGAAGCAAGCCCATAAGCGATGTGACGTAGTCGCGGTTAAGTCCCAGACCGTCGGTGAGCTTGAGCCAGCGCGCGACGCCGCCTGCGCCGGCCGCATCGCCGTCGTGGTCGACGAGGCGGCTGCGCCACTCGCGCCTGATGTCCCCGTCAAGGCAGCGCGCAATCAGGCTTGCATCCTTCACCGGGATCATCGCCTGGTAGTAGTAGCGGTTGAGCGCCCAGGCCTGGACCTGGCCCCTGGTGCATTTGCCGCCATGGAGCAGATGATGGAACGGGTGCAGGCGGTGGTAGCGCCGCGCCCCGATGTCGCGCAGCTTGGCTTCCAGCTCGTCCGCAGTGAGCAATGTTGTCATAACTCGATCCTCATTCCGTCCTCGGCGACTTCGAAGCCCGCGGCTTCGACAGCACGGCGTTGCGGCGAACCTTCGATCAGGATCGGATTGGTGTTGTTGATGTGGATCAGGATGCGGCGCCGCGAGAGGCCCGCGAGTGCCGCCAGAGTGCCGTCGGGTCCGCCGACCGGCATGTGGCCCATGCGGCGGCCGGTCTTCGCTCCGGCGCGGGCCGTGATCATCTCGTCATCGGAAAACAGCGTGCCATCGAACAGCACCACGTCGGCCTCGGCCAGGCGCGACGCAATCGCGGGCGTGAGTTTGGCGGCGCCTGGAATGAACACCAGTCGCGCCCCGTCGGCGCGAAGTTCTATGCCGACATTGGCATCGGTCTCGGCTTCGAGGTCGGGGTTGTCGCCCTCCAGATAGAGCGGCGCCTTGCCGGGAACCAAGAACAGCTCGGCCTCGATCCCGCCGGGCAGCCCGAATGCGGCGCCGGGGCGAATGGCCCGTCGCGGCACCACATCGGCGCCGAGCACGCTGAAGATCGTATTCGCCGCGAGCGTCGACAAGGTGCCATCAGTGCCGTAGAGCCCGAACGGGCCGCGCTCGCGCAGCGTCAGCAGGCCTGCGGTTTGATCGACCTCTCCGCCCGTGAGCACGACCGCCGCAATCGGGCTCATGCGCAAGCCGCGGGGCTGCAATGCCGGGGTTGCGATGATTTGCTGGCGCAGGTCGGGGGATGCGTTGATGAGGACAAACCGAGAGTCCGCAACTGACGACGAACCATTTGGCCCGCTCGTCACCGCGATGCTCGTTTGGGTGCGCGGCTTGACGCGCGGGTCACCGGCCCACGCCAGCCGACATACGTCGCAGTTGCAATTCCACTGAGGGAAGCCACCGCCGGCCGCCGCGCCGAGTATGAAAGCGGAAAGACGCATAAAAGCAGAAAGACGCCCCATGAGGCGTCTGTCCTTTCCGGAATTCCCCCACCCTACCCTCCCCCGCTCGCGGGGGAGGGTAGGGTGGGGGCTCGGATCGAAACGATCCGATGGCTGGAGAATCAGAACTCGGCCGGCAGATAGCCGTTGATCTCGAGGCCGATGCAGATTTCGACGAGAGTCGGGGTCGTCCAGGCCATGCTTTCCTCCTTGCGTGCGCCCACAATGGGCGGCTGTTTGAAGCTGTTTGATTTAGCCCCATCCCCGAATTTTTGTAAATAAGACGCGGCCCTATACGTATTATTGCAATAACCGATGGCAGTTGCGGTGTTGCCAAGCAACACAAAGCCCCTATAGGTCTCATTGCAATACCCGATAGCGCTGCGACCATGTCGCCGCGCCTCTCTAGCCTGTAGTCCGGATTGAGCGTCAGCGAAATCCGGGACCATCCTATCCATATGGCGAGGCTGCCCCGGGTTTCGCTCGCGCTCAACCCGGGCTACAGGGCTGCATGCTCGGGGAGGGTGGAGAGCGGCCGCGTCGCTCGCTACAGCGGACCAATCCCGCTATTGTGTTGCAACCAACACACAGGGGTCGCGCCCGCGAAAAGTCAGGCAGTCAATGACGCTTCATCAGCTTCGCATCTTCCTCGCCGTCGCGCAGACCGCGACACTCACCCGCGCCAGCAAGCAACTCGGTCTCGCGCAACCCTCGCTGTCCCAACAATTGGCGCGGCTGGAGGAGAGCGTCGGCACGCGCCTGTTCGACCGCGCGCGCAATCGCATGGAACTGACCGACGCCGGACGCGTGCTGCTGCGCCATGCGCAAAGCATTCTCAAGGAGGTCAGCGAGGCGGAAGCCGGCTTGCGTGAATTCGCCGCCGGCAAGCGTTCCATTATCCGCATTGCCGGCCTCAACTCTGTGGTCAAAGCGCTATTGCCGGATGCGCTCAGACGCTGCGGCGGCATACGTCCCGAATTGGAGGTCGACATTCACGAGGCGGCGCCCGGCGAGGTGCTGGAGATGCTGTATTCGCGCCAGGCGGACATCGGCCTGATCGGGGCGGATTCGGTCGCGCAAGCGAGCATCGGATTCCGCCAGGTGCCGATCATGGAGGACCCTTATGTGTTCGCGGTTCCCAAAGCTGTCCGGCTTGCCGCCATGAAGGACCTGGACGGCGCGCCGGAAAACACCGCGCGCGTGCTCAACAGCGCCATCGAGTTCAATTTCGGTACGCAGCACACGCTCCGTGTCCAGCAGTGGTACCAGCGCGTCCTGCCGGCGCATCGCATCGTCGCCCATTGCCGCACCTACGACGTGGCGCTCGAGCTGGTTCGCGCCGGCTTCGGCGTATGCCTCGTTCCGGCCCTGACAGCGCTGGAGGTGGCCGGCACGCTCGACGGCATCGAGCTCTACGCGACCGACCACGGCGATCGCCGCACGGTCGCGATCATCGCGGACCAGTATTTGCGGCTATCGCCGTACAAGGACCTGATCGAGGCACTGCAGGCGGCGGGGCGCAGCCTGGTGCTGCCGCCGATTCTGCCGATGCCGAAGATGATGGTGCGGGCGGAGGCTGAGGTGGAGGCATGAGAGAGACCGCCCATTGCGACGGGCATTGACCCGGGCCGGTTCGTTCGCATAGCTGGTCATAGCGAGAACCAAGATAACGCGGGAGGAAACAATGTCAGCGAGCGATTGGAACCGAAGAGCCGTTTTGGCAATGATGGGGGCGTCGGCTGCCAGCGCTGCGATGTCGTCGGCGCAGGCGCAGCAAGTGCCATGGTCGGCCGGCACTGCGCCGGCAAAGACCAAGGCGCCGCCGAATGCGACGGACTGCCATCACCACATCTACTCATCGCGTTTCAAGATCGATCCCAACTCGACGCTGCGCCCGGGCGACGCTCCGGTTAGCGATTATCGGCTGTTGCAGAAACGGATCGGCACGTCGCGCAACGTGATCGTGCAGCCGTCGACCTACGGGGTCTTCAATGACGGCCTGATCGAGGCGCTGGGAGAATGCGGCCCCAGCGCTCGCGGCGTCGCGGTCGTCAATGCGAGCGTCACCGATGACGAGCTTAAACGGCTCGACGCCGCGCGCGTTCGCGGCGTCCGCTTCAATCTCGCGACCCCGGGCGGCGCCACCACCATCGAGATGCTGGAGCCGGTGGCAAAGCGCATCGCGCCGATGGGATGGCATGTGCAATTCAACATGTCGGCCGACATGATGCTCGCCGCCAAGGACGTGTTGAACCGGCTGCCGTGCCAGATCGTGTTCGATCATCTCGCCCACATACCGCAGCCCGCCGGCGCCGGCCATCCGGCCTTTGCGGTGGTGGTCGACCTCATGCAGAAGGGCAAGGCCTGGGTCAAGCTTTCGGGGGCCTATCAGGACACCAAGATCGGCGCGCCCACCTATGCGGACACAATCCCCTTGGCGCAGGCCTATGTGAAAGCTGCGCCGGAGCGCCTGGTGTGGGGCAGCGACTGGCCGCATCCGAGCGAGCAGAGCAAGCCGGCCTTGCCCGACGATGCGGTGCTGTTCGATCTCCTGGCGCAGTGGGCGTCGGATGAAGCGGTGCGCACCCGCATCCTGGTTGACAATCCGGCCAAGCTTTACGGCTTTTCGTGATGGAAGAATCATGAGGCGTAGGGGCGACCCTTGTGGTCGCCCGCTTTGCGGATGAGGGCGTCGGCGACCGTATCGACTGGGCACGATCAGGGCCGATCTCAGGTCGCCCCTACGTCCCGTCGGGAACAGGGCGACCACAAGGGTCGCCCCTACGACTACATCGTCCCGGCGGAATCACCGCAGCCAGACGCCCCGGTGCCACACCCAACGGCCGCCTTCGAAGACGTGATGGCCCTTGACCCAATAGTACTGCGGCCCCGGCCGCCCCGGCACCACTTCGACCACCTCGACCGGTATGGCCGGGACGACGCCGCGGATATGATGGCCGGGAATCCAGACCCAGCCGACGCCGCGCCACGCCCAATGGCCCGGGACCCAGTTGTAACCGGCACCGGGAGCCGCCGGAATGACTTCGACCCGTGGCCCCGGCATGACGCCCCGTTCAACGATGACGGCCGGCTGCGCCGCCGCGATGCTGATCCCGCAGCCCAACGCCAGCACTGTGGCGCAAGCCGACCGCACGAAATCACGCGTGATAATTTTCATGATGATTTTCTCCTGAAGGATGGAAGGAAATTGGAGTCCACCTCCAGCAACGATGTTAGTCGGCCCGACCCCAACCCCCGCTGACGGCACCGTTTATCCATCATTCATTTGACGGATCAACGGCCGGCGATGTGACGGCCATCACATTTTTTGTCGATTCCGGCCGCCAACTTGATCAGTCGAACGATGAGAAAAATGCGGAATGCGAATGCGCCCACCCTACTGCCGGACCTGATCTTTGGTCCCGACCCGTGTTATAAGCAGAAAGAGATAAGGACCGCCCGCCGGCGCTTCGGTGCCGCGTAGCGGCGACGGATCAAACGAAGAGGACCGCCGATGAATGTCCCTGTCAGTTTCAAGATGCGGCTTGGCATGCTGGCTTTCGTCGCGGTTACGCTCGCGGTGCTTGCCGGGCAAGCGCGGGCCCAGGACTATCCGACGCGGGTCGTCCATGTCGTCGCGCCCTTTGGGCCGGGCGGTCCGGCCGATGTTTTTTCGCGCGTCGTGGCGCAGAAGCTGTCCGACACCTTCAAGCAGGGATTCGTGGTCGAGAACCGGCCGGGCGCCAGCACCATGATCGGCACCGATGCGGTGGCGAAAGCCGCACCGGACGGCTACACGCTGGTGATCATTTCCCAGACCCACGCCGCCAATGAATCCCTGGTCGCCAACAAGCCGTTCCAGCTGATGCGCGATTTTGCGCCGGTGTCGCCGATCTATGCGGGCGATCTCGTGATGGTGGTCCACAAATCGCTGCCGGTGAAGACCCTCAAGGACTTCATCGCGCTTGCCAAAGCCAAGCCCGGCGCCATGAACTACGCCTCGTCCGGGACCGGCTCGCAGTATCACCTCACCGGCGAGCTGTTCAAGACCATGAGCGGCACCGATATCGTGCACGTGCCCTACAAGAGCAGCACCGGCGCCCGCAACGACATCCTCGGCGGCCAGGTCGAGATGATGTTCGACACCATCGCCACCATGGGTCCGAGCGTCGAGGCCGGGCTGGTGCGCGCGCTTGGCACGACCGGGGAACAACGTTCCCCCAATCTTCCCGACGTGCCAACGATTTCCGAAGCCGGTGTTCCGGGCTTCCAGGCGTCCGGCTGGGTCGGGATCGCGGCGCCGGCCGCGACGCCAAAACCGATCGTCGAACGCCTCAACGCCGAAATCCGGAAAATCGTCAACTCGACCGAGATCAAGGAATCGTGGGCAAAGCAGGGCGTCGTGCCGCTGTCGATGACAGCTGCGGAATTTGGCGCCTTCATCGGCGCCGAGATCGAGAAATGGGCGAAGGTCGCACAGAGCGCCGGGGTGAAGATCAATTGATGCGGTTCTAACGTGTCAATTTTAGTCAAGCGCGTCATTCCGGGGCGCCGTAGCGAAGCGGAGGCGAGCCCGGAATCCATACTCCCTGACCTGTGGTTATGGATTCCGGGCTCTCGGCCTGCGGCCGAGCCCCGGAATGACTGGACAAAGGTTTTGCCCGAACATGCCTGGTCGGTTTGAGGCGAAGCCTTGCTCGACTCGGCGTCATGGCTCCTCGCCTAAATTCGCGAACACCAGCCGCTTGAGCGGTGGCGTCGTGTTGACGGCGCGGAAAAACAACTTCCTCAACCGGAATCCGATACCCTTGTCACCGACCGATTGTTGCATCGCCTGCAGCGACGCGCGGACGGCGGCGAAGCCGTATTCACGCATTTGCCGCTCATAGTCGTTGATGGCGGCCTCGATCTCGCAAGCACCAAGCGCGGCGTCTTTGAGATTTGCGCACAGCAGGGCGGCGTCCCGCAGCGCGATATTGGCGCCGATGCCGCGGTAAGGCGTCATGCTGTGGATGGCGTCGCCGATCAGCGTGATCCGCCGCGTCTGCCACGGCGCCACCGGCATCGACGTCTTAAAGCTCACGACGTTGAAAGTCGTCGGATCGGAAGCGCAGACGAGCACGCTGTAGTCCGGATGCCAATTGCGAATGCGATCGAGCACCAGCCGCTGCAGATCGGGCGGCGCAAGCTCTTCGAGCGGCCGCCCGCGCTCGAGATCGCGGCGCACGCAGCCATAGGCCCAGAACACGTAGCTCGTGGTGTTGTCCAACAGCGCGCCGGAACGGCCTGCGGGCGCGGGCGCGCCGTCGATGCCGGCGTTGGGCACGGCCGGCGCATCGGCGGCGAATTCGTGCAGGCCGATGAACATGCTGCGGCGGCCGGGCGACATCACCAGGCCGGTGCCTTCGAGCACGCGCGGCGGCAGGCGCCGGCGGTTTTCGTCAGTCAGCATGACCTTGGCGGCGATGCCGACCGCGCCGGTGTCGACGCGTTGAGCGTGGGGAAGAAACTGATGGCGCACATGCGAATTGCCGCCGTCGGCGCCGACCAGCACGTCGCAGGCGGCCGTGCTCCCGTCGGCAAAATGCAGAACGATCGTCCCGTCGGCGGTCTCCTCGTAGCGGGTGAAATTCCGGTCGAATTGGACGATGCCGTCGAGGCCGCCAAGGAGCACCTGGCGCAACGTGATACGGCTTGCCGACCAATGCCGCGCTATGGCGCTGGCAGCGCCGCGATCCTTGATCGACAACAATTCTTCCATCTTCTCGCTCAAAAATCGGAAGCCTTCGTTGCGGACGCTGCAGGTCGCCGCGAAGACGCCGAAAAGATCGGACGGCAGGCAGTCGTGAAGCGCGACGCTGCCTTTGGGGCTGATGTGGACGCGGTAGCCCTGCAGCCGGTCGGCGGGCGTGCGGTCACGTTCGTAAAGGGCGACGCTGATGCCCGCCTTCTTGAGCCCCTGCGCGAGGGCGAGGCCGCCGATGCCGCCGCCGATGATGCCGACGTGAAAGCCTTTGTCCGTCATGTGTTGCCTCCGAAATTCCTGTCACGTTGCTCGGCGCGTCATGCCTTGGTGGCCTTCCTGCCCGCGACCGGCTTTGCCTCCGGCGCCAGCAGCCACGCTTCAATCACCGCAAAGATGCCGTCGAGGTCCTGCCGCGAATGCTCCAGCACTCCGGCGCCCATCATGGCGGCGACGAAAAACGCCGCCCCGCCGTGAGGATCGAGATCGCGGCGGAACACCCCCTCGGCGATGCCTGCCGTCATCCATTCCTCGATTCCCTTCCGCCAATGACCGAACATCGGCTCGATGATCTTGCGGATGGCGGGATCGCGCCGCCCGCGCAGCTGGAGTTCGCTCAATACCGCCGCCAGGTCCGGATGCCTGGCACGATAGAAACGCGCATCGGCGAATTCCTGTTGCAGAAGGTCGTGCGCCGGGCTGCCGGTCGAGGGCTTTCGCGGGGCGTGCAGGGTGATGAACCGCGAGGCGATGAAAGCCGCGACGCCGCCGATCAAGGCCTCTTTGGTGGGAAAATAGTAATGCAGCGTCGCGATGTTGACGCCGGCACGGTCCGCGACGCTGCGCGTCCGCAGCCCCTCGAAGCCGTCGGCCGCAAGACACGCGAACGCGGCCCGCACCAGGTCGTCGCGGCGTTCATCGCCGCCTGGGCGCGTCTGTTTTTTCTTCGCCGCCATCCTGCACCCGGTTCTCGTCAACCCATATCAATCAATCAATTGATTGAATATAGCTGCGCATCCGGGCCGTCAAGAGGCGGACAAGAAGCGCTAAAGACTTGCCCCGGCCGAATGTCTGCCCTCAGATAATGCAAGAGGACCGCTTCGGGTAAATTCATACGGCTTCCGTTCCATTCCATAGCGCCACAGTTAGCCCCATTCTGACGATATTTTCCGCTTCCTATTGCTTCCGGCTGCTTCCGGTAACATACTTATTTGGTGATTACCCGGTGCGGACCCGAGATTCACCATGTCGAAGACTCCAAAAATCAGGCTCACCGACAAGTTCGTTGCGACCGTCAAGCCGGCGGCCAAGGGAAGTCGCGTCATACATTGGGATGCCAAGCAGAAGGGCTTCGGCC
>Ga0257161_1000043_pt1 | contig 28630 bp, 24 predicted proteins | sample NR01A_FD_185954 | JGI IMG/M metagenome (GOLD analysis project Ga0257161, IMG submission 185954) | Soil microbial communities from H.J. Andrews Experimental Forest, Oregon, United States - NR-01-A | ecosystem: Environmental > Terrestrial > Soil > Temperate forest > Bulk soil | place: USA: Oregon... | reverse complement strand
AACATCACCGACGAATTGATTTCGGACCTTGCAGCGCGCGGCGACCTGTTCTGCAGGCCGGTACGGCCATTCTTTGGTTTCGGAGGTCGCTCCGGCGGGAATTCCGCGCGGTTGCCTCTGTTCGCTCCGGGCGCGCGGCCAGGTTCCGTTCCCGCCACGGCCGCGCGGCCTCTCTCTCCCGACGCGGCGCATTAGGCGATATCGAACGGATTCTGATGGTGCTTTCGATCCGCGCCGCGATCAAAGCGCTGTCCAGGACCGAAATCCGGACACGCCGCCAAAAGTGTAATTTTGCGTCAAAATATATACGAACGCTGAAGGGCATACGGAAGACGGCCTTTACCGACCCAATCGAGGGAATGCCACATGCTGAACACCGCCGCGCCGCGTACCGCCGAGCGCGCCATGCGCAATTCACCCAAGCAGGACCTGCGCGCCTGGCTCGCCCAGATGCGGGCGGCCGGCGAACTTGTGACCGTCGCGGGCGCCGACCGCGATGAGGAGATCGGCGGCATCGTCGACATCTACCAGCGCACCATGGGGGCACCCGCCGTGATGTTCGAGGATATTCCGGGATTCCCGGCCCGGCATCGCGTGGTGGCGAATATTCTCACCTCGGTGCGGCGCATCAACCTCACGCTCGGCATGCCGGCTGACACGAGCGAAATGGATCTGGTGCGCTATTGGCGCAACTACATGAAGAACCCCGAGACCATCCCGCCCGTCACGGTGGAAAGCGGGCCGTTGATGGAGAACGTCGCCACCGGCGCCGACATCGACATTTTGAAAATCCCGACGCCGAAATGGCACGAGCACGACGGCGGCCGCTACATCGGCACCGGCTGCATGGTAATCATGCGCCACCCCGACACCGGCTGGATCAACTACGGCGCTTATCGCATCCAGGCACAAGATAAGAACGTCGCCTCGGTCATGACGTCGAAAGGCAAGCATGGCAATCTGATCATGCGGCGCTGGCACGAACTAGGACAACCGTGCCCGATCGCGGTCGTGTGCGGCATGCATCCGGCGTTGTTCATGGTGGCCGGCATCGAAATCCCCTACGGCAAAAACGAGTACGATGCGGCCGGCCGGCTGCTCGGCGAGCCCGTCGAAGTGTTCCTCGGGCCCAGGACCGGCCTGCCGATCCCGGCCCATGCGGAGATCGCGTTCGAGGGCTTTGTGCACCCGGACGATCTGGTCGACGAGGGCCCGCTCGGCGAGTGGACCGGCTATTACGCCGGCGGCAAGAAGCGCGAGCCGGCGATCCGCATCGAGACGTTCTGGCATCGCGATGATCCAGTGCTGCTGGGCGCGGTGCCCGGTATGCCACCCAACGACGATACGTTCTACCGCGGCACCTACCGGTGCGGCGCGGTGTGGAACCAGCTCGAAGCCGCCGGCATCCCGGAGGTCAAGGGCGTGTGGTCCCATGAGGCCGGCGGCAGCCGGCTGTGGCTCACCGTCGCCATCAAGCAGATGTATGGCGGCCATTCCAAGCAGGCCGGCCTGATCGCGTCGCAGTGCCACGCCGGCGCTTACGCGAACCGCTGGGTGATTGTGGTCGACGACGACATCGATCCGGCTGACATGAACCAGGTGATCTGGGCGATGTGCACGCGGTTCGATCCGCGCGAGGACATCGAGGTGCTGCGGGGCTGCTGGAGCACCACGCTCGATCCCATGGCTTACAGCCACGAGGACCCGCGCAACGCCCGCGTCGTCATCGACGCCTGCAAGCCATGGGCGCGGCGCGATACGTTCCCGGTCGAGGCGCGTTCCAGCAAGGAGCTTGATGCGCGCATTCGGGCGAAGTTTGCGAAGTTCCTGCCGAAGGGAGCGATAGGGGGGCGCTGACTTGAATGTAATTCGGACTGCTATCCCCGTCATTCCCGGGCGGCCTGAAAGGCCGAACCCGGAATCCATAACCACAGGTGGGAATGATGCGGAAAAGGATCGGGGTTATGGATTCCGGGCTCGCGCAAAAGCGCGCCCCGGAATGACGAGGCCGTGGGGTAACTCTTGACCGAAAAATTCGACATTACGCTCAACATCAACGGCCGCGATTATCTGGTGCGCGCCGAGGCGCGCCGCACCTTGGTCGACGTCATCCGCGACGATTGCGGATTGACGGGTACTCATATCGGCTGCGAGCACGGCATCTGCGGCGCCTGCACCATCATCCTGGACGATGAAGCCATGCGCGCCTGCCTGATGTTCGCCGTCCAGGCTACGGGCAAGAAAATCCGCACCGTCGAGGGGCTCGCCAAAGGCGACACGCTGCATCCGATCCAGCAGGCCTTCATCGACCATCACGGCCTGCAATGCGGCTTCTGCACGCCGGGCTTCCTGATGCTCGCCGTCAACGTGCTGGAGCGCCAGCCCGACATCGGCGACGAGGACATGCTCGACGTGCTCGCTTCGAACCTGTGCCGCTGCACCGGCTATCAGAACATCATCAAGGCGGTGCGCGCCGCTGCCGTGGAGATGCGCAAGGAAGGGCCTACTTCGCGCCTTCTGTGAAGATGGCCTTGGTCTCCGCCAGGATAGCGGCCGGCGTCGCGTAAAGCTGGTCGAGCAACTTGTCGAGATCGGCGCCGCTCACGGGATTGACCTCGAGGCTGCGCGCGGTCGCCTCAGCGACGAAGTCCGGGTCCACCATGGTGGCATCGAAGGCGCGGCGCAGCGCTTCCTTGCGGTCGGCCGGCGTACCCGGCGGCGCAACCAGCGGCCGGCCCATCGCCTGGCGGCTGAGCACCAAATTGACGATCTGGCGTTGGCGCTCGGTGGCGGCAAGGTCGAGGATGAACGGCACGCCGGGCAGTTCCGGGCTCGGCTGCGTGGCAAGTTGGATCAGGACGTTCAGCTTGTGACCGGTGACCCAATCGGGCCGCTGCAGCTTCACGCTCGACCAGGTCCAACCGCACCGGCCGTCGACCTCGCCGCGCTCGATCGCGAGCGTCATGTCGGCGCCGCCCGGATAGCCGGACACAAGCCGCATCTTGGCGCCGAACACGTTTTTCAGCATGATCGAGAAGATGTCGGGGTCGGAACCCGAGCCCTCTCCCGCCACCGTGAAGGGGATCGCGAGGCTGTCGCTCCAGGTCTTCACCTTCGCGGCGTGCCACGTGGCGCAGACGCTGACTTCATTGGTGCCGCTGCCGATCCAAGCGAATTTGCGCGAATCGAAGTTGGTGCCGCTCGCCCCGATCAACGGCTCCATCGCCATGCCGCGTGCGAATACGCCGAGCATCGTGCCGTCCTTCGGGGCCGCGTTGTAGATGTAGTTGGCGGCGCGCAGGCTGCCGGCGCCCGGCATGTTCTGGACCACGACCGACGGATGGCCCGGAATGTGCGTGCCGAGATGGCGGGCGAGCACGCGTGCGTGGGCGTCGTAGCCACCCCCGACGCTGTAGCCGACCACGATCGTCACGGTACGGCCGCGATAGAAGCTCTCGACCGATTGGGCATGGGCCGCGTTCGCGAGACCGGCCGCAAGAGCAACGATGCCGGCGAGCCATGTCTTCACAGTCTGCCCTCGACCTTCATCTTCCACAGCTCCCAGGCGCGGCCGATCTGCGCAGCGTTGGTAGCGGCGGCGGCGCGGCCTTCCGGTTCGGTGAGATAATTGACGGCGCCGAGCCCGATTGCCTCGAGCTGCAGCCGCGCGTTGACGTCCACATAGACGCCGCGATAGACCGCCTCCTGCAGCGTCGGCGCCGTCACCGTCACGCCATGGCCGCGCATCAGCACGACCGATTTCGGCCCCAGCGATTTCGCCAGCGCTGCACCAAGCTCGCGATTGCGGATCAGGAGATCGCTGCCGTCGCCGACGCATTCGCGGATTTCAAAGATCGGGGTTTGGGTACCGACGAAACCGCTCATATGAAAGATCGCCCGCAGCTTGTGCGACCGCACCACGCCGAACGGGATAACGGCGTGGGAGTGGCTGTGCACGATCGCGACCACGTCCGGGCGGACGCGATAGATTTCGCCGTGAATGAAGCGTTCGAGATAGACCGGCCGACCGGCGGCGGCGAGCGGATTGCCGTCGAGGTCGAATTCCAGGATATCCGCGACGGTCACCAGCGCGGGCGCCATGCTGCGGGCGAGCAGGAAGCGGTCCGGCTGCTTGTCGTGCCGGACGCTGACATGCCCGAACGCATCGACCACATGCTGGTCGTAAAGGATATGGTTCGCGGTCACAAGGTCGGCGACGAGGCGCGGGTCCGCTGCGGTCGTGGCCGCTTTGGTGTCGGCTACAACGGTGGCTACTGGTGCCGCATCGCCGTGGGATGGGATACTCATGGATTGATCCCCTGCTGAGGCGGAATGTTATAGTGTGTAGCCCGGATTGAACGTAGCGAAATCCGGCGGCATGCTTTTCCGCGTGCTGGAAATGCGACTCCCGGATAGAGCGACCGCAAGGGCGGTCGCTCTATCCGGGCTACGAAGATGTTACCCACAGCGCTCTTCCGCGCATCTTGAGGGATGGCCGCACGTCGTGCCCCCCGGCGCGAAGCCGCGTTGCCCTAGCTCCACAACTCCCGGCTGGCGAGCCGCGCGCCTTCCGCCAAGGCCCCGAACTTCGCCCACATGATGCTGGGATGAACCCGCCGGTACATCGGGCTCTGGGCGAAGCCGCAATCGGTACCGGCGATGACGTTCTCGCGGCCGACCAGGCGGGCGAACCGTACGATCCGCTCGCACACCAGTTCGGGGTGCTCGACGATGTTGGTGGCATGGCTGATGACGCCCGGCATCAGCACCTTGCCGGCCGGAAGCTTGACGTCCTGCCACACCTTCCACTCGTGCTCGTGGCGCGGATTGGCGCCTTCGATCACGTATGCGCCGGCGCGCACCTTGAGGATGAGGTCGACGATATCCCGCAGCGGCACGTCCGTGGTGTGCGGCCCCGGCCAGCTGCCCCAGCACACATGATAGCGCACCCGGTCCTCCGGGATGCCCTCGAGCGCATGGTTGAGCACCTCGACATAGTTCGCGACCCAGCGCCGGTAATCGGCAAAGCTCGCCGGAGGAACCATGCGGTCATAGGTGACGGCGGTACGGGCATCGTCGAGCTGCACCAGGAAACCGGCGTCGACGATCATCCGGTACTCGGTGCGCATCGCCTCGGCGATCGCCTGCAGGCAGGCGTCTTCGCTCGGATAGTATTCGTTCTTGCGGTCCGGGATCACGCTCGCGGGCGCCGCGACCGGCAGGAACGCCTCGACGACATTCACTTTTGCAAGCGCGGCTCTGAGATTGTCTATATCGCGTTGCAGCGCTGCCTGTCCCGTATAGGCAACCGGTCCAATGCAGGCCGCTTCCCATTGGGTCGCGGGCGCGTCGCGCGCGTCGAGCTCGGCATAGAACGCGGCGAAGCGGGTGCGATCGGCGCCGCGCGCGAACGGATTGACACCCCCCTTTATGGAGCGCCGCTCGAAACCCGAAAGCCGCTCCAGCGCGTATTGCGACCAGCTGATGGTCTTGCCAAATTCACCGTCATCCACGACGTCGATGCCGGCCTCGGCCTGTTGGCGCACGATGTCGGCGACGGAATTCGTCAGGCATTTCGAAAATGCAGCCTCATCCATCGGTTGTCGCTCCTGCTGGGCGCGCAGAAATTCGATCAGCGCCGGCGGCCGGATCAGGCTGCCGACATGGCTGGTCAGGATGCGATCGCTACTGCGTTTCATGGTGGTGCTCGCGGGATGGATCGGAGTGGTGCTTTAGGCTGTCATCGCCGACGTGACAAGCCGTGCAGGGAGGGGGTGGCCCGTCGTGCAAGCCGCGGTTGGCCCAAGGCGGTGGGAGCGTGATACGGTTCCTGGGAGCGCGGGCGTCCCGCCCGCTTTTTCGTAAGAGCGGGCGGGACGCCCGCGCTCCCAGGGCAATGGAATCTTCATGCACGAACTCGACATCTTTCACGAACACCTCACCATGTCGGATGAAGAGCGCGCTGCCATCGCGCAATACATCTGGAACCAGGAGAATGTCGAGCTTTCCACCATCGGGATCGATATCGGCAGTTCCACGTCTCATCTCCTGTTTGCCAAGGTGTTGCTGCAACGCCAGTCGCAGGGCCTGTCGAGCCGTTTCGTCGTCGTCCATCGTCAGGTGATCTGGCGCTCGCCGATCATGCTCACGCCGTTCTTGCCCGACGGCACCATCGATGCCGCCAAGCTCGGCGCCTTCATCGTGGATTGCTACCGCGAGGCCGGCTTCGCGCGCGACGACGTCGACAGCGGCGCCGTGATCCTGACGGGCGAGGCCATCAAGCGCCGCAACGCCCAGGCGATCGACGAGCTGTTTGCTGCCGAGGCCGGCAAGTTCGTCTGCGCCACCGCCGGCCATAAGCTCGAATGCACGCTTGCGGCCCACGGCTCCGGCGCCGTCAAACTGTCGAAGGAGCGCGACACGCGTATCCTACATGTCGACATGGGCGGCGGCACCACCAAGCTTGCCCTGATCGACAGGGGGGCTTTCGTCGGCGTTGCGGCTTTCGCGGTTGGCGGCCGGCTGATCGCCGCCGACGAGGGGGGCGACTTCACGCGGGTCGACGATTCCGCCCGCCTCGTCGCCGATGCGCTCGGCATCGGGATCGATGCCGCGACGCTGGCGAATCCCGCCGCCCGCCATGCCATTGCGCACCGCCTCGCGATGATCGCGGCCGATTACATTCTCGGCGTGCCGCCGGATCCGCTCGGTAAGGCGCTGCTGCTCACCGCCCCGCTGTCGCGCACCGCAATGCCGGCGGCGATCACGTTTTCGGGCGGCGTATCGGAATATTTTTTCGGCTATGAGAGTCGTGACTACGGCGATATCGCCAAGCTGCTGGCCGATGAGTTGCGCGCGGAGCTCAAGCAGCGCACCGCGCTCAAGCTGATCGATCCCGGTCAACGCATCCGCGCCACCGTGATCGGAGCGTCGCAGTTCACGGTCCAGGTCAGCGGCAAGACCATCCACCTGCCGCGGCGCGGCGTGCTGCCGGTGCACAACGTGCCGGTGGTTTCGATCGGTCTCGATCTCGGCGGCACGATCGACGGCGCTGGCATCACGGCCGCAATCCAGGCGGGCCTCGCACGGCTCGACCTCGCCCCGGATGCGAGGGTCGCGATTGCATTCTCTTGGCACGGCGATCCCGATTACCCGCGCATCGCGGAGGCCGGGGCGGCCATCATGGCGGCGGTTGCTCCTGGCGGCCGGCGCACTCAGCCCCTGCTGCTGATGATCGACGGCGATATCGGCAAGACCATGGGGCGCATCCTGACCGAGGAACTCGGCCTTTCGGGCGATCTCGTCTCGATCGACGGGGTGCAATTGGCAGAGCTTGATTTCGTCGATGTGGGGGAATTGATTTCACCGCCCGGGGTGGTTCCGGTGGTGATCAAATCGCTATTGTTTTCGTGACGATTAGCGGATTGAGTAGGCGTCTCTCGATTTTCACCGCGCTTCTGCTCCCTCCCCCCTTGTGGGGGAGGGGCGGGGTGGGGGGTCGAGAGGTGCGGCCCGGACGTGCCCCATTCGACGACCCCCACCCCCCGACCCCTCCCCACAAGAGGGAGGGGAGAAGGAGGGAGAAGCAAAGGAACGAAACCATGAGCGAACAAAAGCCGCGCTACGGCGTCGATGCTTATCTCGACTGGGTCGAGACCGAAGGGCTGAGGGTGTCCGAGGACTATGGGGTCGATCTGTTCGCGGTCGAGACCGCGATGTGGCCGCGCTACGGCGTCAAGGCGGCGGCGGTGCATCTCAAGGGCCGCGGCGACTTCGCCAATATGTTCGTGTTCGACATCCCACCGGGCGGCGCGACCACGCCGCAGCGTCATCTCTATGAGGACGTGGTCTATGTACTCGAGGGGACCGGCTCGACCCAGATCGAGTTTTCCGACGGGCGCAAGAAGAGCTTCGAATGGGGGCCGCGCAGCCTGTTCGCGATCCCGCTCAACGCTCGGCACCGCCATTTCAACGGTTCCGGGCGTGAGCGCGCCCTGATCGTCAGCACCACCGATCTGCCGCTGGTCATGAACACGTTCCACGACGCGCGTTTCGTGTTCGAGACCGACTACGAGTTCACGGCCCGCACCGGCAAGAACGAATACTTTGCGGGCGAGGGCGATCTCATCACGGTGCGGCCCGGCAATCACATGTGGGAGACCAATTTCGTCCCCGATCTCGCCGCCATCGAGCTCAAATCCTGGGGCGACCGCGGCGCCGGCGGCACCAACATCATGTTCGTGCTCGCCGACGGTACCATGCACGCCCACATTTCCGAAATGCCGGTCGGCACTTACAAGAAGGGCCACCGCCACGGGCCGGGCTTCCATGTCATGTGTGTTACCGGCCATGGCTATTCGCTGTTGTGGTACGCGGACCAGAAGGATTTCCAGCGCCTCGACTGGAAGCACGGCGTGGTGTTTCCACCCGCCGACCAGCAGTTCCACCAGCATTTCAACGCCAGCAAATTCCCGGCACGCTATCTTGCCACCGGAGTCGGCGGACTGCGCTATCCGCTCACCATGGGGCAGCGCCGCTCGCTCCTCGGCGTCAAGCCCGGCGAGAAGGGCGCGGTGTCGGTCAACATCAAGGAAGGCGGCGACCAGATCGAATACGAGGACCAGGACCCGCGCATCCATCCGATCTGGCTTGAAGAGATGCGCCGGAACGGCGTGACGCCGCGCATGGGGAAGTATTTTCCGGAAGACGGGACGCCGGCGACTGAGGCGGCGGAGTAGGGGCGACGCCAAGACGCGGTTGGGCCTTGCACTGGCTCTGCGATGCAGGGGGCTCGCGCCAACCCCAAGGGCGCCACGTCCATGCAATCCGGTATCCCGCGCTTACAGCGCGGGTATGGCCACCTCCAGATAGCCGCTCATCACTTGATCTCCAGCGAAACGATCTTCCGGTCCTTCACGACAAAGCTGAATTCGAGCATCGCGGGGCTGCCGGGAAAATTTCCGGTCAGTTCGGCCGTAAGGAGTGTCTTGCCGCCCGAATAGGCGAGTTCGAGGGGCGCGACGGTGTGGTTGTATTTGCGCTTGGTCGCAGCCATCCATTCCTTAATGGCGGCCCGTCCGTCATAAGTCTGACCTTCATCGCGAACCGTGGCGTTGAAGGCGAAGCAGTCGGCCAGCGCTTCGACGTCGCCTGAATTTTCAAGCTTCACATAGAGATCAATTGGATGCGGGAGAGGGATCGACACGGTTCTGCTCCTCGATCTGTGTACGTGATGCCTAACATAAGGCCGGACAATTATTGAGATAAGCTGGACAAAGTTGGATATATTGATGAAAATATCGGAACAATGAAACGCGAAGCATTGGCCGATCTGGAAGCTATCGTCGCCATCGCACGTCGCGGCAGCTTTCGCGGCGCGGCCCGGGAACTCGACGTTTCGCCAACCGCGCTCAGCCACGCCATCGCCAGTGTGGAAGCCGGGCTGGGGGTCCGGCTGTTTCATCGCACAACTCGCAGCGTGTCCCTGACGGCGGCAGGCCATGCCTTCGTCGCCGAGATCACGCCGGCGCTCGCGGTGATCCGCAGCGCAATCGATGGCGTCAACCGCCACCGCGAGACGCCTACCGGCGTACTGCGGATCAACAGCTCCTCAAACGCGGCTCGTCAGGTTCTGGCGCCCGTTGTGTTCGAATTCCTCCGGCGGTTCACCGAAATGAAGGTGGATTTGGTCGTCGAGGATCGGCTGATTGATATTGTGGCGGAAGGATTCGATGCCGGCGTTCGGCTCGGCGACACGATCCCGGCCGACATGATCGCCGTGCTGCTGGGGAGAGAACAGGACTTTGCGGTGGTCGGCGCGCCCAGCTATTTCGTCGGGCGCAAGCCGCCGGCAACCCCGGATGAATTGCTGGGGCATGATTGCATCCGCGCGCGGCTTCCCAGCGGTGCGCTGTTTCGATGGGAATTCCTGGGTGGGGGCGACCCCTTCAACGTCGACGTGCCAGGCCGTCTGACGCTGGACAATGCAGATCTCATGCTCGAAGCCGCGCGCGCGGGCCTAGGTCTCGCATATTCGTGGCGCTGGTTGGCAGCCGAGGATCTGGCTGCCGGACGGCTCGTCGAGGTGCTCGCCGGCTGGACGCCATCCTATGGCAGATTGAGGCTTTATTATCCGAGCCGCAAATATGTCCCGGCGGGGTTGCGCGCCTTCATCGACTTGGCGCGCGAGATGGCGCCTTGACTCGGCGATGCGTGCATTTGACGAAATGCTCCAATCAGTATTGCATTTTGCGTGTATTGTTGTGAAATAAACCCAAAGGTCGCGCGAATCCCTCGGTGCCGTCATATTATTCTATTATGCTGACATTTTGATCTCTGTTGTATTGAATGGCCATATTTTTGCCGCCTGATGACCCTTTATTAATTGATGAATATTGGGCTTTCGTATCTCATTTTTCCTAAATGTTGCCTACGGGCGGTTGCTTAATGGGGGTTTACTACCAAAAGGGGGGCCCAAAATGATCGCGACATCGCGCCGAAACCTCATTTTATCTGCGGCCATGGCGGGAGCTGCGCTTGGCCTGGACAAGAGCTTGGCCATAGCCGCGCCGGCGCGACGCCAGCAGACGGCGGATCCGGCCCAGGGCTTTTTCCGGTACAAGGTCGGAGATGCCGAGTGCACGGCCTTGTATGACGGCATTTGGGAAAAAGCACATGATGCAGCCTACTTCAGCAACGCGACCGTCGCCGAGACCAAAGAAGCCCTCGCCGCTGCCGGGTTCATCACCGCGTTCGTGACGATTCCGATCACGGTGTTCGTGATTAAATTGAACGACAAGCTCATTCTATGTGACGCCGGAGGCGGCGACCAGGTGCAGGCCTTCAATCCAAAATCTGTTTTCGTTTCCGGCAAGATGATGGCCAACATGAAGGCGGCCGGTATCGATCCCAAAAAGATCGAGACGATCTTGATCTCGCACTTCCATCCCGATCACATCTTTGGATTGCTCGAGAAAAATACCAACGCACCGGTATTCCCCAATGCGGAAATCATTGTGCCGGCGGCGGAATACAAGTGGTGGACCGACCCATCGCTGATCGCCCGGTTGCCTAAGGGGCGCAGGCCGCTCGCTCGTCGCATTCAGGCCGTCATACCGAATTGGAAGAACGTGCTTCCGGTCGAGGGCGAAGACGAGGTGGTGCCCGGGATCCGCTTCGTCAGCGCACCCGGTCACACACCTGGCCATGCGGCCTTCCACATCAGTTCGGGCAATGAACAGTTGATGATTTCCAATGATGCCGCCTACGTGCCGGCGCTGTGCGCCATGCATCCGGGCTGGCACGGAGTCTTCGACCAGAATGCAGTGGTAGCCGAGGCCAGCCGCCGCAAGCTGCTTGATCGCGTGATTGCCGACAAGATGATGATCTGTGGCTCTCATTTCCCCTGGCCCGGACTCGGCAAGATCGCCAAGGACGGCGGCGGCTACGCACTAACTCTGGACGTCGCGTGACAGCCGCCTGGCAGGACGACAACGATCCGCGACCAGGAAGTTCAGACTTCGCGCGGCGCAGGGCGGTCGGAAAAGCCGGCGGGTAAAATCGGTATCCAAAAGGGCAATCAGTTTGGCCGGTTCATTTATTGCGCTAAGAAAATCCGGGGCGTTTTTCCGGCGCTTCCTTCTTCGCAGACCGCTGTTTGAGAGCGTACCGACGAAGACGCTCTATGATCTTCTCGGTATTCGTCCTGATGCCGACGGAGAGTCCCTCAAAAAGGCGTTCCGCAAGGCCGCCAAGGCGCACCATCCCGACCTCCATGCCGGTGACCCGGATGCTCCGTTGCGGTTCAGGCAGATTGCCGCTGCCCATGCCATCCTCCGCGATGCAAAGCAGCGGACCGCCTACGACCGACTGGTGGAGCTCGAACGTCAGCGGTTTCGGTCGCAGTGGAGGCGCATCATCATCTCCGACACGATCGCCGTTGCTGCCTTCAGCGTCGCGCTGCTGGGTGGAGATGCGCTGTTCGCGCCCATTCCAACGACAGCCATCGTGGCGGTCAAAGTGGATAAGGATACTGCACGCGGGCCGGCCGAGGTGGCGGCTGTCCAACCGGCGGCGCAAACCGACACGACAGGCCGAGATGGACCACACGACAAGCATGAGGGTGTGGCGGTCCCTAACAGGGTGATCGCGCCTAGCGCCGAACCCGTGACGAATAGTGGCGACACCCAGGTAATCGCCGATCACAAGCTGGCTCTGGGCCTCCTATCGAACGATGCCAAATTCCATAGAGAGCGGGGAATCGCTTCGTACCGCAATGGTGACTTCCACCGAGCGATCGCCGACCTCGATCAGGCGATTCGGCTCGATCCCAATGACGCGCAAGCCTACAATATCCGCGGCAATGCCTGGGATTACGTAGGCGCCTCCGATCGTGCGCTCGCTGACTACGACGAGGCGATCCGCATTGACCCAAACAACGCCGCCGTATTCCATGATCGCGGAATCATGTGGCGACGCAAAGGGGAGCTTGACAGGGCGCTCGTCGACTTGGATCGGGCGATCCGATTCAGTTTCTCTGATGCCAGTATCTACAGCGACCGCGGCCTGATCTGGTATGAAAAGGGTCGCTACGATCGAGCGACTGCCGACTTCAATCAGGCTGTCAAGATCGATCCGAATTTTGCCCGCGCCTACATCAATGGTGGGATCACCTTGCATCGCAAGAGCGATTTCGACCGCGCGTTCGCCGACGTCGATCAAGCGATCCGCACCAATCCGAACATATTCGACGTTATTCGGCGTGCAAATTTGCGTCCCTGAGCAGAGCTGCACCGCTATTTCGAAGGCAAACGATGGATCATCTAGAATCTGATCTTCGGTTACCTCCAGGGTCAGCTCCGGCCAGCCATCCGGCACGCGATGATTTTCACGCACGATGGCGGAGTCTGAGTTTCATCAGAGTTATATCGACTGCAATGTGAGCGAGTATGTCGACCTATGCGCGAATTCATAGAGAAAACTGATCCAATACCTGAATTGGTGTGACGGCCTTACGGGGAGAAGGGGAGCATATCCATGAGAAACTTTCGTACTTTGGTAATCTCAACGGCCTTACTGCTATGCCTGTCGTGGGTGCCGGCTCTGGCGCAGACGGATCCCGGCGTCCGGGGCGGGATGGCGAACACAGCCGGCGCGTTGCAGCAGCGGGGAATTCCGATCCCGCACCCGCCGGTCATCAGTCCCAACCCGACCACCGGGGCAACGATAACCGCCAATGAACTGGCCTCTTTCAACGAGGGTATCAAGCGAGCCGGCCAGTTGGAGTCGACCTGCGACACCTGTGCCGATGTCCCCGATGGCGCGCCGGTCACCGGGCTCGGCGAGCTCGATCCGATCTTTCCCCAATTCCATACCAACTCCAATGGCCTGGGTGCTCGGCACAATGGCGACCAGTGCTTGCTGTGCCATGCCCAGCCGACCTTGGGCGGCTCGGGCGGCTTCCTCGTCCCCAATCCCGGCCAGTACACGCCGCAACCGGCGGAAAACCCGATGTTCCGCTTGGTCCCCAACCGCTTCGGCAAACGGAATGTGGTGCCTTCATTCGAGCAACAATTCGGCCCCATCCGGGAAGTCCGCTTCCAATACAAGCCCGACGGCACGCGCGATAGCAGCGTCCATCAGCTCTGGGTCATCACCGGGATCACCAAGGATCCGACGATCCCCGGCTGCGCCATCGTTCAGCCGGATTTCGCGACCCAGCAAGCCAACGGCAATCTGTCATTCCGCATTCCGCTGCAGCTGTTCGGAGTGGGCCTGATCGATTCAATTCAGGACCGGGAGATCCTGGCCCGTCAGGCGGCGACGGCGTCGCGGCGTTCGGCGCTCGGCATCGCCGGACATCCCAACCGCAACGGCAATGACGGCACGATCACCCGCTTCGGCTGGAAGGCGCAGAACAAGTCCATCACCGTGTTCGCCGGAGAGGCCTACAATGTCGAGATGGGCATCACCAACGAGCTGTTCCCGACCGCGACGGAAGAGGACCCGGCCTGCATGGGCTCCAGCAAGCCTGAGCCGAACGACGTCATCCGTACCCAACCGAACGAGGTTGGTCCTCCGGCCAATCAGAGCTTCAACAACCCGGTCCACATCCTGCCCGACTGGATGCAATTCCAATTGATGATGCGCTTCATCGACGCCCCGCAGTCGGACCCCTATCCAAGCGCGAGCGCTGTCCGGGGCAGAACAGTATTCAGCACCATCGGCTGCGATCTCTGCCATACGCCGCAGATGCAGACCGCTCCGGTCATGAACAGCGCCGTCCTGGAGAACCGGCCGGTCAACCTGTGGTCGGACCTGCTGGTCCATCACATGGGCGCCGGGCTCGCGGACAACATCATCCAGACCTTCGCCGGACCCGACGAGTTCCGCACGACGCCACTGTGGGGCATCGGACAAAGGCTGTTCTTCCTGCATGACGGGCGGACCAGCGACCTCCTGGCCGCGATCCAGGCGCATTACTCGGCGGCGACCCTGACTTCGGCCATCGCTACGGTAGATCTGCTCGGCGTTATGGTCGGTCTTTCGGCCACCAACGGCGGAACCCCGGCGTCGGAAGCCAATGCGGTCATCCAGAACTTCAATGCCCTGTCGATGAGCGACAAACAGGCCATCCTCGACTTCCTGCGATCGCTGTGATGTCGGCGCTGATCTGGGTGCGGCGGCGAATGGCGGCCGGGCTAAATTCTAGCCGCACCAAGACGCGCCGGCAGCGGCCAAGGCGCGCGGCGAGAAACTCGGTGGCAATTGAGGCGGGCACATGATCTGGCGCCCGCGCTTTGCTCGTCCTGAGCGGTATTTGGTGGTGCCCCTTCGCCGATTAAAAGGAGGTCCTTGCGGGACGTGTGGGCGGCTTCAATCTCACCTCAACATATCCGCCAGCCGCTTTGTCAATTCCGGCGGCGTCTTATAAAGCTCAGTGACAAGTTCCTGGATGCGCTCGCCGGGAACCGGCGTGATTTCGAGCTTGGATCGCTCTGCATCGGCAAGAAATTCCTTGTCGGTCATAGTGGCAATGAAGGCACGGCGGAGCGCCGCGACGGTCTCCGGCGGCACGCCGGGCGGCGCCAGATAGGGCCGGCCCATCACCTGTCGGGCGAACACGAATTTCAGGAGCTTGCGCTGGTCCTCGGTCTTGGCGAGGTCGATCGCCAGCGGGACGTCCGGAAGCTCCGGATGCTTGGCGAGCGCGAATTGCACCAGGATCGCGATTTTCTTCTGGGTCAGCCAATCCGGATGGGCGGCCTTTACGCTCGAATAGGACCAACCGCAACGGCCCTGTAATTCGCCGCGCTCCATCGCCAGGACGGCATCGTTGCCGCCCGGATAGCCGGCAATGATCTTCAGCTTGGCGCCGAGCACACCCGCCAGCACCTTGGGGAACTGGATGGTGTCGTCGCCCGGACCGGTGCCGCCGATCAACAGCTCCCGGCGCAATAGATCGTCGAAGGTCGTAATGCCGACGGTGTGCCAGGCGACGCAGACGCTCACTTCGTCATTGGCGCTGCCGATCCAATTGAATTTCGTCCCGTCGAACTGGGCGCCGGGCTGCCCCAGCAGGGGATCGAGCGCGGTGCCGCGGCCGATGGTGCCGAACGCGGTGCCGTCCTTGGGCGCCACGTTGTAGAGCCAGTTGGCGAAGCGGATGCTGGCCGCGCCTTCCATGTTCTTCGGCACCACAGTCGGGTCGCCGGGCAAATGTTTGCCGATGTGGCGCGCCAGCAGCCGCGTGTAGAGGTCGTAACCGCCTCCGACAGTGTAGCCGGTGTAGATATCGACAGTCTTGCCTTTGAAGATCGGCACGGCCTCCTGCGCGATGGCGCCCATCGGACACAGCGCTGCGATGGCGCAAACAATCGATCGCAACGCGCTGCCAGTGCGGCCCATCTCGCTCCTCCACGATATTCGGGGGAGCGTTGCAAAAAAAGGAGCGTGGATCAACCGCGCTTCCCGTCAACTCAGAAGCGTCATTCCCGGGCGCGGGCTTTTGCCCGCCAGCCCGGAATCCATAACCCCAGTTTGTCCGTATAACTTGACCTGTGGTTATGGATTCCGGGCTCGCGAGCTACGCTCGCGCCCCGGAATGACCGGTCACGTAAACCGGACATTCGCGGTTCACATCCAGCGATGACCACAGGGGCGGCTCAACCGCGCTCCACGCACATGGCGATGCCCATGCCGCCGCCGATGCACAGCGTGGCGAGGCCCTTCTTGGCGTTGCGCTTCTCCATTTCATGAAGCAGTGTGACCAGCACGCGCGCGCCGGACGCACCGATCGGATGGCCGAGTGCGATCGCGCCACCGTTGACATTGACCTTGCCGGTGTCCCAGCCGAGGTCCTTGTTGACGGCGCAGGCCTGGGCGGCGAACGCCTCGTTCGCCTCGATGAGATCGAGGTCGCCGATGGTCCAACCGGCCTTCTTGAGGGCCGCGCGTGAAGCCGGGATCGGGCCGGTACCCATGATCGCGGGATCGACTCCCGCGTGGGCCCAGGACACGATCCGAGCCAGCACCTTGCGGTTCTCCTTTGCGGCTTCGCTTGCCTTCATCAGCATCACAGCGGCGGCGCCGTCGTTGATGCCCGACGCATTAGCGGCCGTCACGGTGCCGTCCTTTGCAAAAGCGGGGCGCAGCTTGCCGACTGCGTCGAGCGTGGTGCCGTGTTTGGGAAATTCGTCGGTGTCGACCACGACATCGCCCTTGCGCGCCTTGACGGTCACCGGGACAATCTCATCCTTGAACCGGCCGGCCTTCTGGGCCGCTTCGGCCTTGTTCTGTGAGCCGACCGCGAACTCATCCTGCTGCTGGCGGGTGATCTGCCATTGCCGGGCGACGTTTTCCGCGGTGTTGCCCATGTGATAGCCGTTGAAGGCATCCCACAACCCATCCTTGATCATGGTATCGACCATTTCGAAGTTGCCCATCTTCACGCCGCCGCGCAGATAGGCGCAGTGTGGCGCCATGCTCATGGATTCCTGGCCGCCCGCGACCACGATGTCGGAATCGCCGTTGAGGATCGCTTGGTAGCCGAGCGCCACCGCGCGCAGCCCTGAGCCGCACAGCTGGTTGACGGCCCAGGCCGGGATTTCGACCGGAATGCCGGCCGCGATCGACGCCTGCCGAGCCGGGTTCTGCCCCTCGCCAGCCGTGAGGATCTGGCCCATGATCACTTCCGATACCCGCGGCGCCTCGATACCGGCGCGTTCCAGAGCGGCCTTGATGGCGACCTTGCCGAGATCATGAGCCGGCAAACTACCGAAAGCACCATTGAATGCTCCGACCGGCGTGCGGGCCGCCCCAACGATGACGATGTCGTCCTTCATCACAAAAGCTCCTTATTCGATTGGTGGTCTCTTGGGCGGCCAGCCGACCCGTTTGAGTGCTCCTACCCTATCCTCCCCCGTAGACGGGGGAGGATAGGGTAGGGGCATGACCGGCAAACCGGCGTGGCGAATGCCGTGGTCAATGCCGTTGCCTCCTCGCAATGTCAATTAGCTCAGCGCATGACCGCACCGGGCTACCCCAGCGCCCACCGTGATCAGCCCGGCATCTCGACTATCTGTGCAAGATAGGTTGCAAGTGCCCACAAAAACAGTGGCCCATTGTGGCAAAACGGCATATTTTCGGCGCAGACTCAAGAGCGCGGCCAAAATTCCGGTAGCTGGCGAAATGATGCAAATGGGCGAATTGGCACGACCAGTGCTCGTTAAGCGATCTGCTGGACGGCGCCTCTATGGTCCTGCGGCCAGCACCTATCTGACGCGCGACGACCTCATAACGATGGCGAAGAACGGCGAAAAATTCGTCGTCATCGACGTCGACACCGGGGACGACGTGACCCACTCATATCACCCCATTATCGTAGAGCATTGAAAAACATGGCCAAGCCCGAAGAGCCGATTGTCATAAAAAAGTACGCCAATCGGCGGCTCTACAACACTGGGACCAGCACCTACGTGACGCTGGAGGACCTCGCCGGCATGGTCAAGATCGGCGAGGATTTCGTCGTCTACGATGCCAAGTCCGGCGAGGACATCACGCGGTCCGTCCTCACCCAAATCATCTTCGAGCAGGAGAACAAGGCCGGCCAGAACCTGCTGCCCATCACGTTTCTGCGCCAGTTGATCCGCTTTTACGGTGACAGCATGCAGATGCTGGTGCCGCGCTATCTTGAGGTCTCGATCGACTCGCTTACCCGCGAGCAGGAAAAGTTTCGCCAACACATGAGTCAAGCCTTCGGCGTCGGCCCGTTCGCCCCGTTGGAGGATCAAGTGCGGCGGAACATGGAAATGTTCGAGCGCGCTTTTGCCATGTTTGCCCCATTCGCACGGCGCGAGGCCCAGGCCAGCGAGGTTGAAAAGCCGGTGCCGGCAGGGCCGGGAGGCGAGATCGATGATCTCAAGCGACAGCTTGATGACGTGCAAAAACGGCTCGATCGGTTGAGCGAAACGAAAAGCTGATCAAGAGGACGCTAATATTAAGTTAAAAAAGGTCCCGCAAATTTCCCGAACGGGTATATCCGTTTGAGAGGATATCGACCTGGGCCCATCTCATTGCCACCGTCCAAGGCGCTCCCCAGACCCGCGCGCGGCGGCGTACTGACCCAAATCGCGCCATCACAACCTACGGGGCAATGATGCAAATCCCGGCCGCGGGCCGGGCGGGCGATTCGCGAAAGCCGTTGACCGCATTTTCCGGCGATCTTCACCCGGGAGCTACTTTTCGCGGTCGGCCACCTAATTTGCCGTTCTTCCGGCTCGCAGCGGACTTCGCTGGGCTACGGGCACGGCCTCCCCGTTCACCCAAGCGAGCGGCCATCCAACGTCTGGAGCCAAGGACCCCATCCAACAGCGCTGGCAGATAAAGGTCGGCATCGAGCTTCGGGAAGTGTAGTCCAAGGCCGGACGGGTTGATTTCGATCGGGTCAAGCTGCGCCGGCTTCGCGGTTTCCAGTCCTTGAGTATCGCGCGGCGAGAATCCAACGTCGATGCCGCTGGACAACCTCACGACAACGCGGCCGCTGCGGCGGTCGTAGCTAGCTGAGACAGCCGTTGGACCGGCGTCACGTAAGCGGACGGCTCTTGCGTTGGCCCGCTTGACCTCGTCACGGGTCACCATGCAATCTCTCCCATTCTCGGCACGTTCCTCAATACCCCATCGCGCAGCCGTCCTTGCGGCCGTCCGACGCGCCGATCAGCACACCGCGCTGCCAGTCGATGGCGATGGCCTGGGCGCCGCCCCAGGGCCGCTCCCGCACCATCACCCGATGGCCGCGCTGCCCAAGTCCTTCGATCGTTGCGGCCGAAATCCCGCGTTCCACAATGGTGTCGTCGTCCTCGTAAAATACGCGCGGCGAGTCGATCGCGGTCTGCAGATCCATATGGTAGTCGACCAGATTGGTGACCAAGTGGGCGTGGCCCATGGGCTGATAGTGCGCGCCCATGACGCCGAATGCCAGTTCGCAACGGCCGTCCCGGACCCCGAGCGCCGGGATGATGGTATTCATCGGTCGCTTGGAGGGGCCGATCGCATTGGGATGATCGGGGTCCACCACGAAGCACGCGCCACGATTGTGCAGCATGATCCCGGTCTTTTCGGTTGCGATGCACGCTCCGAACTCGCTGAACAATGAATTGATGAATGACACCGCCATGCGGTCGCGGTCGACCACTGTGAGATAGACAGTGTCGCTGCCGGGCGTCGGCGCGGCCGGCAGCTTGCTGCGCTTGCCGAGGTCGATCCTTTTGGTAAGCCCCCGTGCAAAACCCTTGTCGAGCAGCGACAGCGTTGAAACCCGCATGAATGTCGGATCGGCCACGTGGGCATCACGGACCGCATAGGCCAGGCGGGCGGCTTCGAGTGCAATATGAAGGCGCTCCGGTCCGTTGGGATCGAACGAGGCGAGATCGAAGTTCTCCAGAATGTTGAGCAATACGAGGGCGACGAGTCCCTGGCCGTTCGGCGGCAGCTCGACGACGTCGAGTCCGCGATAATTCGACACCACTGGCATCACCTGTTCGCCGCGGTGATTGGCGAAGTCCTCCCGCGTAAGCCAGGAGCCGCGCGGCGCCAGCGTCGCCACGATGTCGGCGGCCGCTTCCTCGTAAAAGGCCTTCGGTCCACGCGCCGCGACTGCCTTCAATGTTGCAGCCAACGCCGGGAATCGCATGACGTCGCCGGCCGCCGGCGCCCGGCCGTCGACGAGAAAATGACGCGATGCGCCCGGATCAGCGCGCAACGCCCGTTCCGAAAAGGCCCAGTCATAGGCGATGCGCGGGGCGACCGGAAAGCCGTACTCGGCATAGCGGATCGCGGGACCGAGGGCGCGATCGAGCCCGAAACGGCCGTGGCTCCGCAGCACTGCCGCCCACGCCTCGATGGCTCCGGGCACCGTGACGCAATGGGGCGAATCGACGCCGATGGCCCGCACGCACTGCTTCCACAGGACATCAGCGCGTGCCGCAGCGGCGGCGCGGCCGGATCCGTTATAGCCCCAGATCGGCATGCCGGGTTTCGCCACCAGGCAGAAGCAATCGCCCCCGATACCGGTCATGTGGGGCTCCACGACCGCGAGCGCGGCCGCAGCCGCGACCGCGGCATCCGCCGCAGTTCCGCCCGCCTTGAGGGTGTCGATGGCCACCTGGCTCGCCAGTGGATGCGAGGTCGCCGCCATGCCGTCGCAAGCAAAGACCGCTGAGCGGCCGGGGGTATGGAAGTCGCGCAGCATCGTGGTCCGATCAACCTGATCGACGGCATGCGCGCGACGGCGGCCGCCTACACTTCGGTTTTCGGCTTCAGGACCTGACGGCCGCGATACATGCCCGTCTTGAGGTCGATGTGGTGCGGACGGCGCAATTCGCCGGAATCCTTGTCTTCCACATAGGTCGGCGGCTTCAGGGCGTCGGCGGAGCGACGCATGCCACGTCGCGACGGCGACGTCTTTTTCTTCGGCACGGCCATGGGCGGTCTCCTTACAATCCTTTGAACGGCGGCGGGCGCCGAAATCGAGGTTATCGATGGAAGTCGGGCTTATAGTGGATCAACCGACCGGTGGCTAGGGGGGGTGTCGTTGGGAGCAACTCTGCCTCAAACGCGAAAGCTCCCCCACGATGGCAGCGCTGCCGCGGAGTGTGCGAACCGAAGCTTCACCAGCCAAGACTCCTTACGGAGACTCCTTACGGAGATTCCGATTTTGTGCCTTGATGAAATACCATCTGCCATCGGCCGCACATTGATTTCCAAATCGAGCTTCGTATGGTCTGACTCTCAACGGACGCAGCGATCGATGCCGGCGGCGGCGGCAGCCCGCGCGGCGTAAGTGACGGCAATGCGGCGCAGCGCGAAGCTGGGCTGTCGGGCATTGCGGCGGATCGGATTGGGCAGCGTTGCGGCAAGCAGCGCCGCTTTGGGGGCCGACAGGGCGGCGGCCGGTTTACCGAACGCCCGGCGGGCGCCGGCTTCGGCGCCGAATTCCCCGTTCGGGCCCCATTCCGCGATGTTGAGATAAATCTCAAGCTGCCGGCGCTTGGGGATCACGAGGTCGATCCACAGCGCCAGCGGCATTTCCAGCGCCTTGCGGACATAGCTGCGCCCCGGCCACAGAAACAGGTTTTTGGCAAGCTGCTGGGTGATGCTGGAGCCGCCGCGCGGCCGGCGCGCGCCTTCGGTCTCGGCCTTCACCACCCGCCCCAATTCGTCGAAATCGATGCCGTGGTGGCTACAGAAGCGCTGGTCTTCGGCGGCTATGACGGAGCGGGGCAAAATCGGTGCCATATGGTCGATCGGCGTCACCATGCGCTCGACCCGGGCACGCTTGGCCCATCGCCACAGCATGAGTGTCGAGACCGGATCGACCACGCGGTAGAGCGGGGTGAGCGCATAGGGCAGGAGCAACAGGAATGCAATCCCCACAGCCATTATCTTGACCGCCCACGGCAGCCATCTCTGAAGCGATGTTTGTGGCGGCGTTTCGCTCATGTGCTATCTCGCGGCATCCGGTTCGTTCACCGATCGCCGAACTCTCGAATCGTGGGATATGATGACGATCGGCAAGGCATTTTCCGTTGCGGGGGATGCGCGTTGGGAACCCTGAATGCTTAAGATATCGGAGCCAACATGACCGTACCGGAAAAGCGACGCAATCCGCTGCAGCGCTGGATACGGATCGTTCGGGCGCGGCCGCGGTTGTTCCTGGCCATCCTGCTCGGCCTTGCTGTCGGGGTGTTCTTGCCGGCGGAATGGCGGCCTGCGACGCGTTTATTGGTGGCATGGGACATCGCCCTCGGTCTCTATCTCGTGCTCGCTTTCCGCCTGATGACGAATTGCGACGTCAACCGGATCAAGCGCCGGGCCGCGCATCAGGATGAGGGACGCATCACGATTCTGGTGCTCGTCGTGGCGTCCGCGATGGCAAGCCTGCTCGCCATCCTGGCCGAACTTGGCGGCGCCAATCGCCAGCCCGCGCACCTCGCCCTTGCGGCCGTCACGATCCTGCTGTCCTGGGCCTTCACCCATACGATTTTCGCGATCCACTATGCCCACGAATATTACGACGAAAACGCCCACAAGGGCGGCGGCCTGAACTTTCCGGGCGACCAGCCTCCCGACTATTGGGACTTTGTTTATTTCTCCTTCGTGGTCGGCATGACGTCACAAGTCTCCGACGTGGCGGTGACGTCGAGCACGTTCCGCCGCCTGGTCGCCGCCCATGGGGTGGTATCGTTCATCTTTAACGCGACGTTGCTGGCCCTGACGGTGAACATCGCGGCCGGCGCGATCTGAATTTTTTCAAACCTCCCAGCTGATCAAAAAATGATCGAGGGAGTAGAAGCCGCCGCCGTGAATGAGGAAATAGAACGCCGCCACCGTCCACATCAAGGTGTATTCGAGGCCGAGCGTATTCCAGAAATAGCCGCCGACACGCCAGCGCTCGACATTGGACACCGTCAAGAAGATGAAGATCGGCACCGCCATCAGCCGTGTGAACAGGCCGAGAGCGAAAAGCGGGCCGCACATGAGTTCGGTGACCGAGATCGCCGGCGCCCAGAGCCAGCCCGGACGATAGCCGCTCTGATCGAGCTGCCCGGCCAGCGATTTCAGGCTGTCCACCTTGAGGCCGGTGCCGGCGAAGCAGCCGAATGTCATGCGCAGTCCGTGGGGAACCAACGCAAGCCCGACGATGATGCGCAACAAGGCCTCGGCAATGGGGGCAAATGCCGAATAGATGTTTGCAAGGCCCGGCACGATGAGCGGCGTCGTCGGATCGGGCATTGCTACAATCTGATCTCGCCGAGATTGACGCTGACGCCAAGCCGCGCCTGGATCGATTTTTTTGCGCGGCCCTTCGCCTCGATCTCGACCGTATAGGCGCCGGAATTCTCGTCGAGCTTGTCGAATTTGAAGTCGCCGTAATTGTCGCTCGTCGTTTCGGCGACCTTGGCGCCGACCTTGATGAGCCGGACGAGCGCGCCTTCGACGCAATCCACGATGCCGTTCGCCTCCGCCGAAACCGTGCCGCCGATGAAGCATTTCGTATAGCGCCACAAGTTGCGATAGTAGACTCGTGGTTTGGTGTTAAGCTCCGGCTTGATGGTTTCAAGGCCCTCCTGGCGGGCCAATCGCCCCATGTCGGCATCGTCGAGCCTGACGGCCCGCATGGCGCCGGTCGGGCACGACTGGTGTCCACGGGTCTGTTGCCAGCCCTGGTCGATCAAATGCGCGTCGAACGGCCAATGTTGCGGCAATTGCAGGTCTTCATTCCACCAGATGTGGCCATAGGGGCACGCTTCGACGAGTTGCTTCTGCCCCTTGGCCTTCACCGGGTCGATGATGACGATGCCGTCCTCCCGCTTTGCGATCGCGCCGCTGTTTGCCGCCTTGATGCACGGCGCGTCGTCGCAGTGGTTGCACATGGTGGGCACATAGGCGATGTCGATCATCGGCGCCTGGCCACGTTCCTTCTGCAGGATATCGATCCAGCGGTGGCCGTGCTTCGGCATCGGCGCCGCGTAGCCGGGAAAATCATTGCCCACATACTCGTCCATGGTGGCGAGCGCGCAGAGCTGGCAGTTGGTGCACTCGGCAACGTCGATGATCATGTTCCATTTGGACATGGAAAACTCCAGGTTTCTTTGGCGCGGAATGCCGGACCGGGGCATGGGGTACGGCTGCCGCCCTTTCTTCCCCTCCCCCGCTTGCGGGGGAGGGCTAGGGAGGGGGCCCGCCCCACGGCAGTAGCTTCGCGGCAAGGCCCCCCCCCCAACCCTCCCCCGCAAGCGGGGGAGGGGAAAAGCGTCACTTCGCCGGCACCAGGCTCGCGGCATCGAGCGTGCGCTTGATCTCCCTGTCTTTCTCCATCTCGGCGAACACGGCCGACATGTGCTCGGAGCGGCCGTCCCACAGCTCAACCTGAACCAGCGCGTTCGCGCCGGCCAGCGAGTGGGTCGACTTGGTCTGGGTGCGCTCCGGGGTGAGCAGATTGAGGCAGCCGCCACGATCGACCGATTTGCCGGGTTCGCCCATCGGATCGTAGACCGCGGAGGACTCGTAGCCGTGACAGACGCCGCGGGCGAGGCGCTCGGTCGGCAGCGCCGCACAGATCACGGCGCCGCGATCGTTGAAGACCTTGACCAGATCGTTCTTCTTGATGCCGCGCTCCGCCGCATCCTGCGCATTCAGGCGCAGCACCCAGTAATAGTAGCCGTTCACGTTGACGCGGTGGTCCGCGATGTTGAGCAGGAACGAGTCCTTGCCGTCGCCTTGGGTATGGAACGAGTATTTCGAATGGGGCGTGAGGAGCTGCAGCGGAAAGCGTTCGAACATCGCGCCCGAATGCTGTCCTTCCCATGATGGCTCGTATTTCACGATCGGCGGCCGTTCGGGATCGTTGAAGCGCTTGAGGCTGTTGCACTCGAATTCGAGCTTCCCCGACTGGGTCTGCAGCCCGCGCTGAAATTCCTGCGCATAGTCGGACGGCAACGGGTGAGCCTCCGGCACGTCCTTCTTGCGGTTTTCCCAGAACCAGCGGAACGACACCGGCGCGCGCAACTTCTCCTTCTCGGCCGGCACCACGTAGTAGCCCCTGCGGATGAAGTCCTTCCACGATATGTGTTTCGGCAGGTCCGAGGCATCGAACAAGCGCTTGACCCAATCGATCTCGTTCATGCCCTCGTTGAAATAATTGGCGAGGCCAAGCCGTTTGCAGATTTCGGTGAAGATCCAGTAGTCGGATTTCGATTCCCCGAGCGGCGCGATGGCAGGCGCCTGGAAGATGATGACGCGATGATTGAGCTGCTGCTGGCCGTGGTGGCCGTAGCCGCCGAGGCCCGCCCATTCGCTGATGTCGACGCGTTCGAAATTGGTGCAGGCCGGCAGGATGACGTCGGCGAATTTCGCCTCGCCCTCGAACCAGATCGACTGGTTGACGACGAATTCGAGATTCTCCGACTGGTACATCCGCACATGGCGGTTGGTGTTGTTCATGGTCGACAGCATCGAGCCGCCGTACTTGTAGAGCATCTTCACCGGCGCGTGGCCGGGCGCCGGATAGGCAAATTTCGCGAACTGGTGTTCGATCGACTTGCCGACCCAGGCATAGCCCTCGGCCTTGCCGTCGGCGATCGCCTCCGGCATCCAGATGCGCGGGATGCGTTGGAACGTCGACGAGATGGTCGGCAGCTGCGGCATGCGCTGATACAGCTCGACCGGCATCGAGGTGTTTTCGAGGTCGCCCGACATGCCGCCGTCGGCGTAGCCCGGAAAATAGAAATTGAAGTCGAGCGGACAGCCCCATTGCAGGTTACCCATGTTGACGCCGGGCTTGCCGAGACCCTGCATGGCGGTGAGGCACACCATGACGCGGGCCCATTGGATGCCGGTCTGGTTGCGGCAGGCGCCGCCATGGCCGTTGCCCCAGCCGCCGGGCGCCAGATAGACGCGTTTCTTGCCCCATTCGCGGGCAAGCGCGCGCACGTCCTTTGCCGAAACGCCGGTTTCCTTCTCCTGCCACTCGGGCGTCTTGGCGATGCCGTCCTCGACGCCGACGAGGTAATCTTTCCATTTTTCGAAGCCGACCGTGTGGGTACGCACGTAATCCTTGTCGTAGAGGTCCTCCTTGATCCACACATAGGCGATCGCCATTGCCATCGCGACCGAAGTGGTCGGCCGTGGCGCCAGCCACTTGCCCGGCAGGAATTGCGCGGATGCGTTGTAATACGGATCGACGTGAACCACCTTGATGCCGAGTCTGGGGTTCTTGAGCCACTGGCGGCGGATGGTGCCTTCCTGCGCCCCGTAGGAACCGCTGGTGGTTTCCGGATCGGCCGCCCAGAACACGATCATGTCGCAGTTCTGCAGGCAGTCCTCGACGGTGCCGTAGGTTTCCGACTGGCCGACGCGGAGCGTATAGCCCCAATGGTGGACCGCGCCCCAATACCAGCCCTCCCAGCTGTCGGGATTGTGGTGGACCTGGGTATAGCCGACCGCGTTGCGGAAGCGGTGCAGCGCCGACAGGTAGTAGCCGATGTTGCCCCAGGTATGATGCGAGCCGTGGGACACCGCCATTACGCCGGGGCCATAGGTGCTCTTGAGCCGCTTGATCTCGCAGGCGACGATGTCGAGCGCCTCGTCCCAGGAAATCCGCACATAGCCGGACTTGCCGCGATTGTTCGGATTGCGCTTGCCGTTGGGGTCGAAATCAACCCGCTTCATCGGATGGAGCAGGCGGTCCGGTGAATAGACGATCGACTTCGCGTTCTGCCCGTGGGGTGCGAGCGTGGTCTTGCGCGGCGGCGTCAGCTTGAGGCCGCGCGCCTCTATGGTCCAAGGCTGCGGATCGGAGTCGTCGAAATCGATCGGCGTCATGCGCACGATCTTGTCGTCCTTGACGTGCACGAAGACCGGGCCGCCGTTGGTCATGTTGCAATACCGCATGGTGCCGTCGGCGAGCTGTGTGCCGAACCGCCAGCCGGCCGTCAGGGTTGCCATCATGGTCTGCGCCCACCAGTTGGTGAGATCCTCAGGGCCATCGACTGTGAGCTTGAAATCCTTCTGGGCATTGATCTGGTCGAGCCAGTTGATCGGCGGCGTGAGGAGCGAGGCGCCCAACGCGGCATTCTTGAATGCGAGCGTGATATCGGGTGCCTTGTGAAATCCGGCGCCCGATCTCACCTTGCCGTCACGAATTTCGAACCAGCGCCCCACCTCCTCGTCGCGCGCCTTGAGCTGCGCCACCAGGTCGCGCTCGCGCAGGCGGGCGCGGAATTTCGGGTGCCGGCGTGCCTGCCGCTTCATCAGCTGTGCGAAGCCCCACAAGATGACGGAGAATTTCGTCGTCGCGACGCTCATGGGGCTCCTCCTCACTTCCGCACTGTGGCGTACGGCGCCAACTTGACCCGGGCCAGTAGTCGTAGGGTGGGCAAAGCGAAGCGTGCCCACCAGGGCCGCGCCCGGTGGGCACGGCGCGAAGAGCGCGCCTTTGCCCACCCTACAAGTGATTCCAGTCGATCGAAATCCACTATGACAAGTTTAGCATGGCCTGCCAGATCTCGCGCACCCCAGCGCGTTCTCGGGACAGTGCCCCTCAAGGTCACCTTCGATTCCGTGGCCTCGGCGGGTTGGGTTTGTTGCCTAAACTCACTTTCCGGGTCCGCCGGGCCGGGGTGGGGTCATTGATTTTCTTGAGATTTCCCAAATTAGTTCGTTTCGTCAAAATGACGACTGGCGCGCTCCCTGTTCCGGCTGCCGTTCGAATTGCCGTCGAGGGTGCGCGCCGATGTAGAGGACTATTATAGGCCTATTTGCGCATTCGTCAATGACCGCCGGATTCCGCCCGCTCGGCGACGCCTGCGCCGATACCGGGACACCTCGGGGCTGACACCTGGGCCTATACCACCACGGTGCTCGGACGCTTGATGTCGACGCTCGGCCATCAAGCCGCACATGACCGGCATCGCAGGGCGATTGACCGCAAGCCGAAACTCACATCGGAAGCGCCCACCTTTCGGCAATTCGGAATCACCCCCCGGAAGGGGACAACTGCTGCATTGCGGCGATCTCAGCCTCGGGCTTGAATGCTGCCGTCCTGGCCTGGAACTTTTCAGCCTGCGGTTGGCAACCGATTACGGGCCGGTCAAAGGTCTTCTGCGTACGCGCCATGGCTCGATGATGGTGAGGCAGCCAGGGCATTGATCGGCGATTTCCTCGACCTTCTCGACCGCGTAGCGGTCGCGCGCGGCGCCCGACAGAGCGTAGAGCGACAGGATGATGACGCCGGCAGCGGCCTGACCATGCCGAATTGTCATCTCGCCGAATCCCCAGTCGTGGGTAATGACGACACGTCCGCCCGCCTCCGCCAGCGCGAGAACACGCTCGTCGCTATCGCCTCGGCAGACGTCCTTGGCATCGACGACGTCGAGGCCACGCTGGATCAGCCCCTCGACAATCGCCCGGGCGACGCATTCGTCCGCGAAGAAGGTCGGCATGCGCGGCTCACTCGGCTGCGACGATGCCCTCGTGGGCTAGATAGTCGGCCGCGTAGGCCTGTGCCGCGCGGATGTCCTCGAGCGCGAGATGCGGGTAATTGGCGAGAATGTACTCGACGGTATCGCCAGCC
>Ga0257161_1000042_pt1 | contig 29564 bp, 24 predicted proteins | sample NR01A_FD_185954 | JGI IMG/M metagenome (GOLD analysis project Ga0257161, IMG submission 185954) | Soil microbial communities from H.J. Andrews Experimental Forest, Oregon, United States - NR-01-A | ecosystem: Environmental > Terrestrial > Soil > Temperate forest > Bulk soil | place: USA: Oregon... | reverse complement strand
CTTCTTGATGCCCAACGGGATGGAAATCAGATAGGTGGCGAGCGTCATCCAAAGCCCGAGCGAGATGGAGACCGGCAGCTTTTCGCGGATCAGAGCGAGAACGCTGATGTCGCGGAAATAGCTCTGACCGAAATCGAACCGCAAGTAATTCCCCAGCATGATGAAGAAGCGTTCATAGGCCGGTTTGTCGAAGCCGAACTGTTTCTCTAGTTTTTTGATGAATTCAGGATCAAGACCCTGGGCGCCGCGGTATTTCGACGTGGTCGCATCGAGCTGCGAGGCCCCTTGGCCCTGTCCGCGGGCGCCAAAATCCCCGCCCGGAGATCCGGAGATGCGCGAGGTGGCGCCGGTGTCGGCGCCGGAGAGCTGGGCGATTATCCGTTCGACCGGGCCGCCCGGTGCGAATTGCACCACCGCGAAGGACACCAGCATGATCCCGAACAGGGTCGGGATCATGAACAGAATGCGGCGGAGGATGTAAGCGGTCATCTAGCCTGATTTCTCGATCTTGGCCGCTTTGTCGCGGTCATACCACCAGGTTTCCGGAATGCCGCGCGCATAGCGCGGCGTGGAGTTGGGGTGGCCGAACACGTCCCAATACGCGATCGGGTGCGAGGCCCTGTGCCACTGGGGAATCCAGTATTGCCCCGAACGGAGGATGCGGTCGAGCACACGGGCCGCAATCACGAGTTCGGCGCGCGTCTTGGCGTCGATGATTTTATCGATGAGGGCGTCGACAGCCGGATCGGCGATACCGGCGAGATTCTGCGACCCCTTGGTCGCCGCCGCAGCTGAAGAAAAATAGGTGCGCAGCGCGTCGCCGGGCGTGGTCGAGAAATTCATCCGCAGCACGGTGACGTCGAAATCGTAATCATTCATGCGGGCATTGTACTGCACCGGGTCTACCACCCGCAGCGTGGCGTCGATGCCAAGCGTTCCGAGGTTCTTGATCAATGGCATGTGATGCGGCTGGAACGACGCCTCGTCGATCAGGAATTCGAAGGTGATCGGCTCGCCATTGGCATTGACCCGTTTGCCGCCTTTGATAGGAAAACCGGCGTCTTGCAGCATCTGCGACGCCTTGCGCAGGAGCGCGCGATCCTGGCCCGAGCCGTCGGACACCGGCGGCACGAAGGGTTCGCCGAATACCTGGTCCGGCACCTTGCCGCGCCATGGCTCAAGCAGTTTGAGCTCCTCGGGACCCGGCGGCCCCACTGCCATCATGTCGGAATTCTGGAACACCGAATGGGTGCGCTTGTAGGCCCCATACATGATGGTCTTGTTGGTCCATTCGAAATCGAAGGCGTAACTCAAGGCTTCGCGCAACAGCGGATTGGCGAACTTGCCGCGCCGCGTGTTGAACAGCCAGCCTTGCCCGCCTGAAGGCGTCTCGTCGGGGATTTCGCGACGCTTCACGCGGCCGTCGCGGATGGCGGGAAAATCATAACCAGTGGCCCAGGTGCGTGAGGTGAATTCCTCGCGGAACAGATAACTCTTCGCCTTGAATCCTTCGAAGCCAACATCGCGGTCGCGATAAAACTCGTAGCGCACTGTGTCGAAATTGTACTGGCCGGTGCTGACGGGCAATTTCGCGCCCCACCATTCGGCGACTCGCTGATACTCGATGTAGCGGCCGGCTTCGAAGCGGCCGACCCGGTATGGTCCCGACCCCAGCGGAGCATCGAGCGTCGTCTGATCGAAATCGTGCGTTGCGTAATAGGCGCGCGAGAAGATCGGCAGGCCGGCGACGAACAGCGGCACGTCGCGGGCGCGTTTCGGGGCGAAGCGCACCGTCACGACCTCGTCATTATCCGCCTCGGCGCCTGCCACGTCGCGCATCTGCTGCGTGATCAGGGGATGGCCCTTGTCCTTGAGGAGGTTGAGTGAAAATGCGACGTCTTTGGCGGTAAGCTTTGTTCCATCGTGGAAGCGCGCCTCGGGTCGGATATGAAAGCGATAGACGAGACCATCTGTGGAAATGCGTACCTCATCGGCTGCGAGCCCGTACATCGCATCCGGCTCGTCTTCGGCCACGGCCATCAGGGCCGCGAAGGTCAACTCCATGCCCTGGGCGGCATCGCCCTTGAGGATGTAGCTGTTGAGCGAATTGAAGGTGAGGAAGTTCTGGTTGAACTGCCGGCTCGGCCCGATCTGAGAGAACACGCCGCCTTTGGGCGCATTCGGGTCGACATAATCGAAATGCCGGAAGTCAGCCGGGTATTTGAGGTCGCCGAACGAGGAGATGCCATGGGTCTCGGTTTCGTCGGCCGCAATGGCGGCAGTGTCGGGTCCGCGCAGCAATGCCGGGGCGGCAACCGCGCCGGCGGAAAGAACCAGCAGTTGCCGACGCGAGATGCGGCGCTCTTTCCGGCTCATTGGCGTCCCCCGGTCTTGGCCGCCTTGGCGGGGTCCCACCACCACACGATGGGAAATGCTCCGGCGCCATATTTCGGCAGCTCGTCCGGATGGCCGAAGCGCTCCCAGCGGACCGAGCGCAGTTTGCCGTAGGTCCAGTGCGGCACGATATAGTGGTTCCACAGCAGCACCCGATCAAGCGCCTTGGTGGCGGCGACCAGATCCTCGCGGCTCTTGGCGAAGACCACGCGATCGATGAGCTTGTCGACGGCGGGATTCCTGATGCCGATGAGATTGCGCGAGCCCGGCTCGTCGGCGGCTTTTGAACCCCAATATTCGCGCTGCTCGTTACCGGGCGACAGCGATTCGGCCCAGTTCGCAACGACGATATCGTAGTCCCAGTTGCGCTCGCGGTTCTCATATTGCGCGTCATCGACGTTACGTACCGTGACGGCGATGCCAAGGCGCTCCAAGGACGGCTTGTAGAACAGCATCAGGCGCTCGCCGTTCGGATCGGTGGTCATGTTGAGCATTTCGACCGTCATCGGCTCACCGGTCTTCGCATTCACAAGTTTCTGATTGCGCACTTCATAGCCGGCTTCGCGCAGCAGCCGTGTCGCCTCGCGGAGGCTATTGCGAACGTTCTCGGGATTTCCGTTCACGGGATTCTTGTATTCCGTGGTGAACACTTCCGGGGGCACTTGGTCGCGAACGGTTTCGAGGATTTCGCGTTCGAGGCCCGACGGCAGTCCAGATGAGGCGAGCTCGGTGCCTTCGAAATAGCTCGCGATTCGTTTGTATTGCCCGAAGAACATCTGCTTGTTCATTTCCTCGAAATCGAGCGCGTAGTTAAACGCGCGACGCACCCGCGGATCGGCGAATTTGGCGCGCCTGGTATTAAGTACAAAGCCCTGCATGATGCCTGAGCTGCGGATCGGAAACTCCTCGAGGGCAACCCGCTTGTCCTTCACGGCCGGAAAGTCATAGGCAGTTGCCCAGTTCTTGGCGCTGTTTTCGGTGCGGTAGTCGATCTGATCGGCCTTGAAAGCTTCGAGGGCCACCGAAGTATCGCGGAAATACTCGTAGCGAATCTCGTCGAAATTATCCCGCCCGATATTCACCGGCAGGTCCTTGCCCCAATAATCCTTGACCCGCTCGTAGACGATCGAACGGCCAGGCACGAATTCCTTGATCCGGTAGGCGCCGTTGCCAAGCGGTGGCTCCAGCATGGTGTTCGCGACGTTGCGCTTGTTGCCGGCCTTGTCGACGCCTTCGAACCAGTGCTTCGGCAGCACGTTGATTTCGCCGACGATCTGCGGCAATTCGCGGTTTCCCGGCATATCGAATGTGAAGGTGATGTCGCGCTCGCCGGTCTTCTCGGCCCTCACCACGTGCTGGTAATAGGCCGAATAGCGGGGATGGTTCGTCTTGAATGCATTGAACGAGAAGATCACGTCCTCCGGCATCACCGGCTTGCCGTCGTGCCACTTGGCGTTCGGCCGCAGCCGATACGTGACGGAGGAAAAATCGGCCGGGTGGCTCGCGCTTTCAGCCAGCAACCCATAAGTGGTCGCCACCTCGTCGAAGGACGGCGTCATCAGGGTATCGTAGATGAGATCGACGCCCATCCCGATCGAACCCTTCACCCCGGCGACCACCAGATTGAAATTGTCATAAGTGCCGAACCCGGTGAGGCGCACTGCCCCCCCTTTGGGGGCATTGGGATTGACGTACTCGAAATGCCGGAACCCTGCCGGATATTTCAAATCACCGAACAACGACATTCCGTGTCGCCAGACTTTTTCTTGAGCCGTCTCCTGCGCCAGCACATGGGCGGCGAACACGACCGGGGTGGTGATCAGGACGGCGGCCATGAAGGCGCGCAACAAGAATTTGGTGCTCAACCGACTCTCCTTCGGTCAATCGAAACCGCCCTTACCCTTGCGGGCGGGAGTGAACGGGTCAGGCCTATTATTGTGCTTTTCGAATGCGGCGCCACCCTGCCGCAAGGCGTCCAATGGCCGCTGGGGTTCAAATTCCCGTGCGATTCGCGAGAATCCCACCGGCTGGAGTGGGATTTCGGTGAAATGGAACCGGCTCGGACTTGCCCATTTTCCGGTGTCATTCCCGCGAAAGCGGGAATCCAGTATTCCGCAGCGTCGTCGGGGTTACTGGATCCCCGCTTTCGCGGGGATGACGCACAGGGCCGTTTGATCCACCAAGAACGAAATCCGCTCTAGCAGCCCAAAGGTCCCGACGCCGTTCAGCCGCTACTGCTTGGCGACCGGCAGCGGCTTCGGACTGTCGGCGAGCGAATTGAGATAGGCGATTACGTCGGCGCGCTGATTGCCGCGGGGCAAACCGGCAAACGTCATCTTGGTCCCGGGAATGAATTCTTTGGGGTTCGTCAGGAATTTATTCAAATCGTCGATCGTCCATTCCCCGCCCTTTGCCTTCATGGCGTCGGAGTAGCTGAAGCCGGGCTCCGAGGCTCTTGGTCGGCCGACGATGCCATAGAGATTGGGACCGATGCCGTTCGGGCCGCCTTTTTGAAAGTTATGACAGGTCGCGCATTGCTTGGCGACCATCTGACCCCGGTCGACCGTGGCGTTGGCAAGGAGCTTTTCGATCGGCTCTTCCGGAGCGGCTGGCGCGGCGGGACCGGCGGCGGGAGCCTGCGGCTTGATGTCGATCTCGAAGCCGGGCTTTGCGGGTGGGTGGGGCGCAAAAATCGCCTCGGCCGTAATGTTCAGGGCGACCAGACACAGGCCAGTCGCCAGCACAGCGCCAATGATCTTGTTGAATTCGAAGGAGTCCATCGCCGAAACAGGTCCCGCCCATCAGGAATTGGCGCGACAACCGCGCTGTTGCGGCGCAGAGATAGCCGGTTTGCCTCAGTCCTGGCAACACGTATAAGCGAGCCGCCCCTCCCTACTTCTTGGGAGCGCGGGCGTCCCGCCCGCCCTTCTGCGACGAAGAAGCGGGCGGGACGCCCGCGCTCCCAGGAGGAAGAGGCCGGCAGCGCCTAACTCGGCAGCACAGGACACCATGGCTGAAGGCGTCATTATCCTCATTCCGGCCCGCATGGCCTCGACGCGGCTGCAGGGCAAGCCGCTGGCGGATATCGCCGGGCGGCCGATGATCGCCCATGTGCTGGATCGCGCCACCGAGGCGCGCCTTGGGCCGGTCTTCGTTGCAACCGATTCGGAAAAAATCGCCGCAGCGGTGGCCAAGGCCGGCGGCCGGGCCGTGATGACTCGGGCCGATCATGCTTCGGGCTCCGACCGCATCTTTGAAGCCATGGAACAAATCGGTGCCGGCGCTGACATCATCGTCAATGTGCAGGGCGATCTGCCGACGATCGATCCAGCCGATATCCGGGCGGCCCTCATGCCGCTGGGCGATCCGGCGGTCGATATCGTGACCCTCGCGGCCGAGATCCGCCGCGCCGAGGAGCGCACCAATCCCAACGTGGTCAAGGTCGTGGGTACGCCGGTCGGAGACGCGGCCGGCATCGGCCGGCTGCGGGCGCTCTATTTCACCCGCGCGACCGCGCCCCATGGGGATGGGCCCCTCTACCACCACATCGGACTTTACGCCTATCGCCGGGCGGCGCTGGAGAAGTTCGTCGGGCTGCCGACGTCGCCGTTGGAGCGGCGCGAAAAGCTCGAGCAGTTGCGGGCGCTTGAAGCCGGCATGCGGATCGACGTCGCCATCGTGGGTTCGGTTCCGCTCGGCGTCGACACCCCGGACGACCTCGAAATGGCCCGCGCCCAGCTCGGCAGGCGTTGACTTGACCGTTTTGCTTCACACAAGGACCCGCATGATCGCGCCAGCCACACGACCGAAAATCGTTTTCCAGGGTGAGCCGGGAGCAAACTCCCACATCGCCTGCCGGGAGGCCTATCCGGATGGCGAGCCGGTGCCGTGCCCGACATTCGAGGACGCGCTCAACGCGGTGGCGAGCGGGGAGGCAGCGCTCGGCATGATCCCGATTGAGAATTCGGTCGCCGGCCGGGTCGCCGACATTCATCACCTGATGCCGAGCGCCGGGCTGCACATCGTCGACGAATGGTTCTTGCCGATCCGCAACCAGTTGATGGCGCTCAAAGGAGTCAAGCTCTCCGAAATCAAATCGGTCGAAAGTCACGTCATGGCGCTCGGCCAGTGCCGCGCCTACATCCGCAAGCTCGGCGTCAGGAGCATGGTCGCAGCCGATACCGCTGGCGCGGCGCGGGACGTCGCCGAGCGAGGCGACCGTAGTTGCGCGGCGATCGCGTCAAAGCTCGCGGCGGAAATTTACGGACTCAATATTCTCGCCGAGAACATTGAGGACGCGTCTCATTCGACGACGCGCTTCATCGTACTTTCGCGTGAGGCCAAGCGGCCACCGCCCAATAATGGGCCGGTACTGACAACGTTCGTGTTCCAGGTGCGCAACATCCCGGCCGCGCTCTACAAGGCGCTTGGCGGCTTCGCCACCAACAGCGTCAACATGACCAAGCTCGAAAGCTACATGCTGGAGGGGACGTTCTCGGCGACCCAATTTTATTCCGACGTCGAGGGCCATCCGGACGATCCCGGGCTCAAGCTTGCACTTGAAGAGCTGGCGTTTTTCAGCCAGCCGGAAACGGTGAAGATTCTCGGCGTCTACCCGGCCAATCCGTTTCGCGCCACCCTTGGGCCGGGGAAGTAGCCGATGCTCACCCTGGCGCAGGCCAACCGCATCATCGAGGCAATTCTGGTGCGCGGCGCCGAGCTGGAATGCCGGCCCCTGTCCGTGATTGTGGTGGAGCCAGGCTGCAAGGTGAAGGCGTTCCAGAAGGAGGATGGCTCTTCGATGATCCGGTTCGAAATGGCGTTCGGCAAGGCTTATGCGGCGCTGGCGCTCGGCCGCTCTTCAAGGCTCGTACGCGTCCGCAACGAGGAGAAGCCTGCCTTCATGCGCTATTTGATCGCGGCGAGCGGCGACCAGCTCTTTCCCGAGGGCGGCGGCATGCAGATCCGCGATGCCGCCGGCAAGGTTATCGGTGCGGTCGGGGTGACGGGCGATACCGAGGATCGCGACGAGGAGCTCGCGGCGCATGGTATTCACGCGGCGGGTCTCAAAACCGACGACGATTGCCGGGACATGGGCCGCAGTATCAACGCGCGGCTGACCGACAGGTAGGGGCGCCCTGAAAAAAGCAGTATGGGGGAGAGTGAGCGGGGAGGATGAGATATGAGCACCGCTGAGGGAGCGCTCGTCTTGTTTTCCGGTGGCCAAGACTCCACGACGTGTCTCGCCTGGGCGCTTGATCGCTTCGAACGAGTCGAAACCGTCGGGTTCGACTACGGTCAGCGGCATCGGATCGAACTTGCCTGTCGCGATCCAATTCGCTCCGCCATGGCAGAGCTCAACAGCACCTGGGGCAAGCGTCTAGGCGATGAGCATACGATCGATCTCGCTTCCCTTGGGGAGATTTCCAACACCGCGCTGACACGCGAAGTAGCCATCGAAATTGGGAAGAATGGTCTGCCAAACACGTTTGTTCCGGGCCGCAACGTGGTATTTCTGACCTTTGCCGCCGCCTTGGCTTACCGTCGAGGGCTGCGCCACCTCGTCGGAGGAATGTGCGAGACCGATTATTCCGGGTATCCGGATTGCCGCGACGACACCATCAAGGCGCTCCAAGTCGCCCTGAATCTGGGAATGGAGCAACGGTTCGTATTGCACACGCCCTTGATGTGGATCGACAAAGCGGCAACCTGGCAACTCGCCCGCGATTTGGGCGGCAATCGCCTGGTGGATCTCATCATCACCAAAACTCACACCTGCTATCGGGGTGAACGCGGCAAACTCCATGACTGGGGCCATGGCTGTGGTGCCTGCCCGGCCTGCATGCTGCGGGCATCGGGATTCAGCCGTTTCCGAGCCGATCGTCATGAGGGGCAATCGAACGAGCTTGTTGATATCCAGCATTGAGAAGCGCTGCTGGTGCTGCCCACGGGTTGCTAGAGCGGATTCCGGTCGTATGGAAGCGTAGTCGTAGGGTGGGCAAAGCGAAGCGTGCCCACCAGGGCCGCGCCCGGTGGGCACGGCGCGAAGAGCGCGCCTTTGCCCACCCTACAGGTGATTCCATTCGATCGAATTCCGCGCTAGCTCTCGAGATGAGCATCGGAACGCCGGACAGAAGTTCGACGCAGGATAGAATTCGACAACAATAAAATTCACAACAATAAAATTCGAGCTGGCCGATATCGGACTATTGTGATAATGTAGGACTATTATATTTGGAGCCGGCCATGCCCGTTGTCGTGCCCAGCCATGCCCCGTTCCGGTTTCGCGCCGCCAGAGCCGCGCCGTCGGCTTTGCGGCGCGGCAACCCCGTCCGGGCGAAGTCATCAGCCTCGGCGATGTCGTTCGTCGCCGCGGCAGGTGCCGCGCGCATCGGCGATTATCCCTTACGATCGAGTCTCGATGCCGGCCGCGGTCGAGGCACGAATTTCCCTGTTCGGGCTGAAAATTCCCTGTTCAGGAGGAAAGGATTCCCTGTTCCGCGCCGAGCAGCGAATCTTCCGTAACAGTTTGATATCACACCGCGAAAAGGCCGTAACCGCTCCCAATAGGGTCTAGAATCAGCGGAGAATTCAAAAATTCCCTGTTCTTTTCCCTGTTGTCAGGGAATCCAGCCTTCGCGGGCCCGCTCGCTCGAAATGATTCGAACCTTGCGGAGGCTGCGCTAGAAAGGAGAGACTCGCACCGACCCCATGAGCCCGCCCGCCGCGGCCCGACCGAAGAGCCTCCCGCCCATGGCCGATCTCGCTGCCGCCGAAAACCTTCTGCACACCGTGTTCGGGTTTGCGGAGTTCCGCGCCGGTCAGGGCGAGATCATCGACACGATCCTCTCCGGCCGAGACGTGCTCGCCGTCATGCCGACCGGCAGCGGCAAGTCGCTCTGCTATCAATTGCCGGCGCTGATGCGCGACGGGCTCACCATCGTGGTGTCGCCGCTGATCGCGCTCATGCGCAACCAGGTTGCGCAGCTGCGGAGCTACGGCGTCGCCGCTGCGAGCCTCAATTCCACTAATGATTTCGACGAAAACCGCATCATTCTGGAACAAATCGCCCGCGGCGAACTGCGCCTTGCCTATGTGGCGCCTGAGCGGCTCGCCAAACCGGAGACCATTGCGCTCTTGCGGCGCGCAAAGGTCGGCATGCTGGCGGTTGACGAGGCCCATTGCATCTCCCAATGGGGCCACGATTTTCGCCCCGAATACCTGACCCTGTCGACGCTGCAAAATGAGCTCGGCGCGCTGCAAACCATTGCGTTCACGGCGACCGCCGACGCCGCGACGCGCGCCGACATCCAGTCCCGGCTGTTCCGGCAGCCGCCCCGGGTCTTCGTGCACGGCTTCGACCGGCCCAATCTACGCCTTGCCATGAGCGCGCGCACCGGCGGCCGTGGACAACTCTTGCAATTCGTCTCGGCGCATCGCGGCGACAGCGGCATCGTGTATTGCGCGTCGCGCCGCAATACCGAGGACATCGCCGCGTTCTTGCGGCAGGAGGGCGTCAAGGCGCTGCACTATCACGCCGGAATGGACGCGACCGAACGCTCGCGCAACCAAGACGCTTTCTTGCAGGAGGATGGCGTCGTCATGGCGGCGACGATCGCGTTCGGCATGGGCATCGACAAGCCGGATGTGCGGTTCGTCTGTCACGCCAACATGCCGAACAACATCGAGAGCTATTACCAGGAAATCGGGCGCGCCGGTCGCGATGGTCTGCCGGCCAATACGCTGACCCTTTTCAGCACTGGCGACATCGGGCTGCGCCGTCGCCAAATCGAGGAGAGCACCGCCTCGGACGAGCAGAAACGGGTCGACCGGCTGCGCCTCAACGCCCTGGTATCGCTCTGCGAATCCCCCCGTTGCCGGCGCCAGACCTTGCTCGGCTATTTCGGCGAGACGGCCGCGCCGGCCTGCGGTAATTGCGACATCTGCGCCGGCAGCGTCGCCGTGATCGACGGCACCATTGCGGCCCAGAAGGCAATGTCGGCGATCCTGCGTACCGGCGAACGTTTCGGCACCGAGCATCTGATCAGCCTGCTTCTCGGCGAGGAGACCGAGGCGATCAAAAACTTCCGCCATGATGCACTGCCGACCTTCGGGGTCGGCAAGGAGCACAACCGAAACGAATGGCGTTCGATTTTCCGCCAGCTCTACGCCGCCGGTATCCTGTCGCTCGATATCACGGGCTATGGCCGCTGGACCGTTCCGCCGGCCGGCAGGGCCGTTCTCAAGGGCCAGGCGAAAATCGAATTGCGCCGGGACGCCGTCACGGCGCCCGGCAAGAAGGCCGCGCGCAAAGCGGCCGCCACGGCATCGCTCGGCGAGAGCAGCGCCGACCACGCCCTGTTCCAGGCGCTGCGTGCCTGCCGCTCGGAGCTCGCCAAGGCGCAGAACGTCCCGGCCTATGTGATCCTGCCGGACCGCAGCCTGCTCGACATGGCGCGCGGGAAGCCGACAACGCTTCAGGAGATGGCAGGAATACACGGTGTCGGCGAAGTGAAGCTCAAGCTCTACGGCGAAGAATTTCTTGATGTTGTCAGGCGGCAACAGGAAGGCGGATGAGAGGAGAAACCTGACGATCGCCGTATTGCACCGCAATTCCCGCCGTGTTAGCAAACCCGCGATTTTACCGGGCTGCGCTGATCCCGGCGTTCCTGAGAAATCCAAGTCCTCATTCAATTCCAGGGCTTGCTCCTCACCCGGGAGGCGCGCCGCCTGCTGGAATGACTAAAGCCTTTAATGAGCACCACCGTGGCAGGGGAATACCCGATCGTTTCCGGAATGGCGGGCCGTTACGCAACCGCCCTGTTCGAGCTGGCGCTTGAGGCAAACGCCATCGATTCTGTTCTCGCCGATCTGCAGAAATTCGACGCGCTCCTTGCCGAAAGCGCGGATTTGACACGGCTCGTCCGCAGCCCGGTATTCACCGCCGATGTCCAGTTGAAGGCGCTTGCCGCGGTGATCGACCGGGTGGGCATTGCTGGGCTCGCGGCGCGGTTTCTCAAAACCGTGGCGGCCAACCGGCGGCTGTTTGCGGTTCGCGAGATCGTCAAGGCCTATGGGGCGCTGGTGGCCCGGCACAAGGGCGAAGTGACCGCGCACGTCAGGGTCGCCGAGCCGCTCTCCGATGCCCATCTGGAAGAGATCCGAAGCACACTTAATACGGTGACCGGAAAGGACGTCAGGATCGATATCAAGGTCGATCCATCGATCATCGGCGGGCTGGTGGTGAAACTCGGTAGCCGCATGGTCGATAGCTCTCTGCGCACCAAGCTCAATGCACTCAAGTACGCCATGAAAGAGGTCGGTTGATGGATATCCGGGCCGCAGAAATCTCCGCGATCCTGAAGGAGCAGATCAAGAATTTCGGCCAGGAGGCAGAGGTCTCGGAAGTCGGCCAGGTGTTGTCGGTCGGCGACGGCATTGCCCGCGCTTATGGCCTCGACAATGTCCAGGCCGGCGAGATGGTCGAGTTCGAGAATGGCATCCGCGGCATGGCGCTCAATCTCGAAACCGACAATGTCGGCATCGTGATCTTCGGCGAGGACCGGGAAATCAAGGAAGGCCAGATCGTCAAGCGGACCGGCGCCATCGTGGACGTGCCGGTCGGCAAGGGCCTCCTCGGCCGCGTGGTCGATGCGCTTGGCAATCCGATCGACGACAAGGGGCCGATCCCGGGCGAGCGCAAACGTGTGGACGTCAAGGCTCCAGGCATCATTCCGCGCAAATCCGTGCATGAGCCGATGGCGACCGGTCTCAAGGCGATCGACGCGCTGATTCCGATCGGCCGCGGCCAACGCGAGTTGATCATCGGGGACCGACAGACCGGCAAGACCGCAATCGCCCTGGATACCATCCTGAACCAGAGGCCCCTCAACGCCACCGGCGACGAGAAGATCAAGCTCTATTGCGTCTATGTGGCAGTGGGGCAAAAGCGGTCGACCGTCGCGCAATTCGTCAAGGTGCTGGAGGAGCAGGGCGCCCTCGAATATTCCATCATCGTGGCGGCGACGGCATCCGATCCGGCGCCTATGCAGTTCCTGGCGCCGTTTGCCGGCTGCACAATGGGCGAGTATTTCCGCGACAACCGTATGCATGCCGTCATCATCTATGACGACCTGTCCAAGCAGGCGGTGGCTTATCGCCAGATGTCGCTGCTGCTGCGCCGTCCGCCCGGCCGCGAGGCCTATCCGGGAGACGTGTTCTATCTTCATTCGCGCCTGCTCGAGCGCGCCGCCAAGATGAATGACGATAACGGCGCCGGCTCGCTGACGGCGCTGCCGGTGATCGAAACCCAGGCCAACGACGTATCGGCTTATATTCCGACCAACGTGATTTCGATCACCGATGGCCAGATCTTCCTGGAAACCGACCTGTTCTATCAGGGCATTCGGCCCGCCGTGAACGTCGGCCTGTCGGTATCGCGCGTCGGCTCCTCGGCACAAACCAAGGCCATGAAGAAGGTTGCGGGCCGCATCAAGGGCGAGCTTGCTCAATACCGCGAAATGGCGGCTTTCGCGCAGTTCGGTTCCGATCTCGACGCCACCACCCAGCGCCTCCTCAACCGCGGCTCGCGCTTGACCGAGCTACTGAAGCAGCCGCAATTCTCGCCACTCAAGATGGAAGAGCAGGTCTGCGTGATCTATGCGGGCGTCAACGGCTATCTCGATCCGATTCCGGTTCCCCGGGTGCGGGCGTTCGAGGAGGGCCTGCTCGGCACCCTACGGACCAAGCACGCCGAGATCCTCAAGGATATTCGCGACACGCGCGATCTGAGCGATGCCACCGCCGCGAAGCTCAAGGGCGTGGTTGACAGCTACGCTAAAGCGTTTGCTTAGAGATTCGCAGTCGGTGAGACGCCGACTCTCAGGGGTAAAGACGGAATGGCCAGCCTCAAGGACATGCGGGTCCGTATCGCCGCCACCAAGGCGACGCAGAAGATCACCAAGGCCATGCAGATGGTGGCGGCATCGAAGCTTCGTCGCGCCGCCGCGGCCGCCGAGGCATCGCGGCCCTACGCGGAGCGCATGGAGAACGTGCTCGCCAATATCGCGGTATCGGTCGGCGGCAATCCGGACGCGCCAAAGCTGCTCGCCGGCACGGGCGCCGACCGGATTCACCTTCTCATTGTCTGCACCGGCGAACGCGGGCTGTGCGGTCCGTTCAACTCGGCGATTGTGCGTCTCGCCCGCGACCGCGCCAATGCGCTCCTTGCCGATGGCAAGGAGGTCAAGTTCTTCTGCGTCGGCCGCAAGGGTTTCGATCAGCTCAAGCGCCTGTTCGAAGACCGGATCGTCGAAGCCGTCGATTTGCGGTCGGTGCGTCAGATCAAATTCGAGAACGCCAACGCCATCGGGCAGAAAATCGTAGCGCTGTTCGAGGCAGGTGCCTTCGACGTCGGCACCTTGTTCTTCTCCCGGTTCAGGTCGGTGATGGCCCAGATCCCGACCGCGCAGCAGCTCATCCCAGCGGTATTCCCGGCCAACACGGCCGGGAGCGCCGGCGCCGTTTACGAATACGAGCCGGACGAGGAAGATATCCTCGCCGAGTTCCTGCCGCGTAACATTTCGGTGCAGATTTTCCGCGCCCTGATGGAGAACGCGGCCTCGTTCTACGGTGCCCAGATGACCGCGATGGACAATGCCACCCGCAATGCTGGCGACATGATCCGCAAACAGACCCTGACCTACAACCGCACCCGCCAGGCGATGATCACGAAGGAATTGATCGAGATCATCTCCGGCGCCGAAGCACTGTGAGCCGCATGGATTTGAATGGCGAATTGGACTAAATTGAGCATATGACTGACGAAGCAACCAATCTCATCATGGAGCAGCTCCATATCCTGCGGCGTGGGATGGAGGGCCTTCGCGCCGAATTGGCGGAAGTCAAGACCCGCATCACGGGTTTTGAAGGCACGATGGGGCATGTGATGGCGCAGATCGGCCACCTGCAATCACAAATCGCCGTTCAGACCAGTCGGCTGGATCGGATTGATGGCCGGTTCGATCGCGTGGACGAACGGCTCGAACGCATCGAGCGACGTCTTGATCTGACCCACGCATGAAAGCTGATCGAGATCGGCTCCGGCGCCGAGGCGTTGCGAGCACCGCGCGAGCCCATTACACAAGTATCGAGGATCCTCCATGGCCAACCAAGTCGGACGCATCACCCAGGTCATCGGCGCCGTCGTCGACGTTCAGTTCGACGGCCATCTGCCGGCGATCTTGAACGCGCTCGAGACCAACAATCAGGGCAATCGCCTGGTGCTCGAAGTTGCGCAGCATCTCGGGGAAGCGACAGTGCGCACCATCGCGATGGACACCAGCGAAGGGCTGGTGCGCGGCCAGGAGGTTAGCGACACCGGCCAGTCCATCGCGGTGCCGGTCGGCGACGGCACGCTCGGGCGCATCATGAATGTAATCGGTGAGCCCGTGGACGAAGCCGGCCCAATTCCGCACCGGGAGAGGCGGCCCATTCACGTGCCGGCCCCCACCTACATGGAACAATCGACCGAGGCCGATATCCTTGTCACCGGCATCAAGGTCGTGGATCTGCTCGCACCCTACGCCAAGGGCGGCAAGGTCGGGCTGTTCGGCGGCGCCGGCGTCGGCAAGACGGTGCTGATCCAGGAGCTCATCAACAACGTTGCCAAGGCGCATGGCGGCTACTCGGTGTTCGCCGGCGTTGGTGAGCGCACCCGCGAGGGCAACGACCTCTATCATGAGTTCATCGAATCCAAAGTGAATGCTGATCCGCGCAACCCGGACCCGAACGTCAAATCCAAATGCGCGCTTGTTTATGGCCAGATGAACGAGCCGCCCGGTGCCCGTGCCCGCGTTGGACTCTCCGGCCTGACCGTCGCGGAATATTTCCGCGACCAGGGCCAAGACGTGCTGTTCTTTGTCGACAACATTTTCCGATTTACCCAGGCGGGCTCCGAGGTGTCGGCGTTGCTTGGCCGCATCCCTTCTGCGGTGGGTTACCAGCCGACGCTCGCCACTGACATGGGAGCACTGCAGGAACGCATTACGACAACTACCAAAGGATCGATTACCTCGGTTCAGGCGATCTACGTGCCGGCCGACGATCTCACCGATCCGGCACCTGCCACGTCGTTCGCGCATCTGGATGCCACCACGGTGCTGTCGCGCGGTATCGCGGAAAAAGGCATCTATCCGGCGGTCGATCCGCTCGACTCGACCTCGCGGATGCTGTCGCCTCTCGTCGTCGGCGAGGAGCATTACCAGGTCGCCCGCCGGGTCCAGCAGGTCCTGCAGCGCTACAAGGCGCTCCAGGACATCATCGCGATCCTGGGGATGGACGAACTGTCGGAGGAGGACAAGATCGCGGTCGCGCGTGCACGCAAGATCGAGCGTTTCCTGTCGCAGCCGTTCCACGTCGCCGAAGTGTTCACGGGATCGCCGGGCAAATTCGTCGATCTCGCGGATACGATCCGTGGATTCAAGGGGCTATGCGATGGCCAGTATGACCACCTGCCGGAAGCGGCCTTCTATATGGTTGGAACCATCGAAGAAGCGGTCGAAAAGGGCAAGCGGCTCGCCGCCGAGGCGGCAGCATAAGGTTCACCCATCATGGCCACATTCCACTTCGAGCTGGTGTCGCCCGAGCGGCTGGTTTTCGCAGGCGAAGTCAGCCAGGTCGACGTTCCGGGCGAGGAAGGCGATTTCGGCGTTCTTGCCGGTCACGCCCCCTATATCGCAACGCTCAAGCCCGGCGTGCTGAGCATCTATGGCGACGGTGGGCCGCAGCGCATCGTGGTGCAGGGTGGATTTGCGGAAGTCGGTCCGACCGGCCTGACAGTGCTAGCCGAGCAGGCAGTGCCGGCGGCGGAAATCGACGCCACCATGATCACCCAGGCCATCAAGGACACCGAGGAAGATCTCGCGGATGCCGACAACGACGTGAGCCGCGACAAGGCGCGCACGCATCTTGAACAGCTCAATACCCTCAAATCCGTGCTTGGTTATTGACCGCACGATTTTGCGAGAAATCGCAGCCTTTCGGATGGGATCACGCGAAAAAATTGACGGGCGACGCGCGCGCCACCGATCAGCGGCGCGCAAACTTCGAGAATTCCCGCACCACCCGCTCGTAGGTCGGCCGCTTAAACGGCACCACGAGGTCCGGAAGGTGCGCCATCGGCTCCCATTTCCAGGCGATGAATTCGGGATCGTGGCCACCGCCGGGCGATGAAATGTTGATCTCGCTGTCGTCACCGGTAAAACGCAGCGCATACCACTTCTGGGTCTGGCCGCGATATTTGCCGCCCCACGCTTGGCCGACGATGTCGCGTGGGATGTCGTAGGAGAGCCACTCACCGAGTTCGGCGAGACGTTCGACCGAGCGAATACCGGTTTCCTCATAAAGTTCACGCAGCGCCGCCGGCCATGGGTCCTCGCCGCGATCGATGCCGCCCTGCGGCATCTGCCAGACATGCGTTTCATCGATGTGCTCAGGCCCTTCGGAGCGACGGCCTATGAAGACGAGCCCGGCGCCATTGAGCACCATGATACCGACGCACGGACGATAGGGCAAATCCTCGAAGCGGGTCATGGTCGGCGCCGGGTTGCCTGGGCTCAGCTGGGTTTAGCACGGGTGGCGGCCGCGCTGATGGGCGCCAGCGTGAAGCCGCGTTTTTCGACGGTTTTTGCCCATATGGCAATACGCTCGATCGTAACCGGCAACGCAGCCGCCACCGCAACCGCCATGCCGCTTTCGCGCGCCATGCCTTCCAGACGGACCAGCGCACGATCGATTTCCACCGCCGATGGCACCGTGTCGAGCACAAGATTGGCCTTGGCGAATGCCAAGCCATTGCCCCCAGCAATCTGAGTCGCAAGACTGCGGGGCGCACTACCATCGTCGACGTAGATGAGCCCGCGCTTGCTGATTTCGCGAATGATCGGCGAGAACGACGCTTCCGAAGCCGTGAAACGCGCGCCCATCTGATTCAAAATGCCGACGTATCCCTGGAAGCGGCTCATTGCCCATTGCAAGCGCTCGATGTTTTGTTCCGGGGTCAGTGAGGTGACGAGCGTCTGCGGGCCAGGATCGTTTTCTGGATAGTCGAACGGTTCCATCGGAACTTGCAGGAGAAGTTCGTGACCGAGCCCGCGCGCGCGGCTGATGACACGCTCAAGATCAATTCCATAGGGCCCGAACGCGAGCGTAATCGGACCAGGCAGCTTATTGATTGCTTCGGTAGTGCCGCTGGCCGAAATTCCGAGACCAGTGATAACGATTGCGACCTGGGGCGAGTTCACCCTTTTGGGTACTGGCTTGGCATAGGCCTGCGCGGCCCGCAATCCGTCGGCGCCGATACGCGGGATCGGCCCATTCGGGGTCATCTCGATTAGTTGCGAATCGACTTTGAGCGGGACGCTTTCTGCGGCCGAGGGAATTCTCACCTCCTGGCGCATGCCGCTCTTGCCGTCGATTATCGTGACGATCTGCTCTCGCTCGCCGCCCGCCTGCTCTTGCGGTCGATTTTTTTCGGATTTCTCCGGGCCCCGATCCTCTTGGGGCGATTTCGTCTGGGTATCCCGATCTGGGCGCGCCGCGGCGTCGCCTTCGGCGGCAACTTGCACCTTGACGACGCCCACCGGCTCGCCTCCGAGCGGATCAGTGTTGAAAATTGCCCACATGGCGAATGTGGCAATGATAGCGCCCAGAAATCCCGCCACAACGGGCGCGGTGTAAGGCGGTGGCCGAAATCGTGCCTGGTTTTTCTTCAGGCCGAGAGGAGTATTCAGTTCGTCGGTCGCCACGGCTTGGAGCCTCGCGAATCAATGATTGATTCTACCATGCGCCGACAAAGCGACTGGACTTGCAACAAATTCAGTTAACGGTGCGCCAATTCATGAACCAAGCAGGCCTGCTCCTATCGGAAATGTCCGGACGGATACCCCGCAAAAAGAAACCCGGCGGCAAAGGGCCGCCGGGACATATTTTGAGTGGCGCAGGATCAGTTCGGCAGCGTAGCCGACTTTGGGTTCGGCGGGAACGCCGCATTGTTCCTGGTGCCACGCAGGAGTTCCAAGGCCGCATTGAGCGCCTTATCGTCTTTGGTCTCCGGCGGGACGTACGACTGCGAGCCGCCTTGCTCGTCGCCCTCGGCCTTGAGGTGGCCGCGCAGAGACGATTCACCCTTGGTTTCCGTCGACCGCGCTTTCATTTCCTCCGGCACATCCTGCAGCACTTCGATGTCGGCGGAGATGCCCTTGGCCTGGATTGAACGGCCAGACGGCGTGAAATACCGCGCCGTCGTCAACCGCAACGCGCCATTGCCGGAGCCGAGCGGAATGATGGTCTGTACCGAACCCTTGCCAAACGAGCGGGTCCCTACCAGGGTCGCCCGTCGATGATCCTGCAGCGCTCCCGCCACGATCTCGGATGCTGACGCCGAACCGCCGTTGATGAGGACAATCAGGGGCTTGCCTTTGGTCAGGTCGCCGGGCCGCGCATTAAAGCGCTGAGTCTCTTCAGGATCGCGTCCACGGGTGGACACGATTTCGCCACGCTCAAGGAACGCATCGGAAACCGAGATAGCCTGGTCGAGCAGGCCGCCCGGATTGTTCCGCAGGTCGATCACGTAGCCTCGGAGCTTGTCGCTGGGCACCTGATTGCCGATGTCGGTGATCGCCTTCTTCAGACCGTCGGTGGTCTGCTCGTTGAATTGCGTGATGCGGATATAGCCAATATCGTCACCCTCGACCTTCATCCGCACCGAGCGCACCCGGATGTTATCGCGGACAATGGCTATTTCGATCGGCGCATCATTGCCTTTGCGCATGATCTTGAGGCGGATCTTGGTGTTCACGAGCCCGCGCATCTTTTCGACGGCTTGATTGAGGGTCAGACCCTGAACCGCCTCGTCATCCAGATGAGTGATGATATCTCCGGCTCGGATGCCCGCCTTGGCGGCCGGGGTATCGTCGATCGGCGCCACAACCTTGACGAGCCCATCCTCCATCGTGACTTCGATACCGAGCCCGCCGAACTCGCCGCGGGTCTGTATCTGCATATCCTTGAAGCTCTTGGTATCCATGTAGCTCGAGTGAGGATCAAGCCCATTGAGCATGCCATTGATTGCCGACTCAACGAGTTTGCTTTCGTCCGGCTTCTCCACATAATGCGAGCGCACGCGCTCGAAGATGTCGCCGAACAGATTGAGCTGGCGGTAGGTATCACCCTGTGCCGCCCTTGCGCTCGAGCTCATCAGCAGCCGGGATGACGGCTGAACCGCAACGAGCGTCACTGCTGCGCCTGCGATGGCGCCCAGGAGAACCAGAGAAGTCTTGCGCATCATCCACGAACCTTTTCGTTTGCAGTTGTCGCCCACCACGGACTCGAATCCACCGGTGTGCCATCTTTCCGGAACTCTATATAGAGGACCGGTTGAGGTGAACCAATCTCAGAAGGCGAGCCGGCCGCAGAAACGGATGCAACTCGCGTGCCGCTTCCCATGACCGCAACCGGCTCTCCGGTCAGAACGAACTGGCCCGGATCGACCGTAATTCGCTCCATTCCGGCAAGTAGCACATGATAGCCGCCGCCGACGTTAAGGATCAAGAGTTGTCCGTAAGATCTATAGGGTGCCGCGTAGACCACCCACCCGTCGCTGGGCGCGGTAACCTGGGCCCCCGGTCGAGTCGCAATTGACGTTCCCTTTTCGTTGCCCCCTGCCCCGTCGGGCACCCCGAATTCACGTATTCTAACACCACTGACCGGCAAAGAAAGCCTGCCTTTGGCAGAAACAAAGGCAATTGCGGGCCCCATTCGGGCTGGATCATTGAGAGCCGCGAGGCTCGATTGCGCTGCGTTTGGCGACTTCGAATCGCCGCCTGACCGGGTCGTCGGGGTGCGGGCGGTACCTCTCGCACCATCGCCTCCAGGCTCCAGCTTTCCGATCAAATCTTTGAGATTGTCGACTTGCCGAGACAGCGTAGCCGCTCGCTGGCGCTCGGCCCCAATAGCTTGCTCGATCTCGGACTGTCGCGTTCGGCGTTCTTCAATAAGCGTCGCCATGCTTTTCTGCATAGTGGCAAGTTCGGCCAATTGACCTGCGAGTTCACTGTGCTCGGCTGCCTTTGCTGTCTTGACGCGTGTCAAGTCTGCAAGCTCGACCTGGAGCTTGTTGGCTTCGTTCCGCATCTGCGGGAGTACGGCTTCAAGCGACATCGCGGCGCGCAACGATTCAATGGCGTCTTCCGCCCCGATAAAGACGGCGGGCGGTGGCCGGTGCCCGATACGTTGCAGCGCCGCCAATATCTCTGCGATCAGCACGCGCCGCCCGTCGAGCGACTTGCGAATGTCAGCCTCGCTACTCTCAAGTTGGCGCAGATGAATTTCCGTCGCCGCAACCCGCTCCTCCGCCGCGCGAATCCGGGAGGCGGCAGCGATCAGCGACTGATTGAGCTTGCGGCGCTCGTCGGCGATCGCATTGTTTTCGGTCGCGAGCCGCTGCTCGGTTTCCGAAGATTTGCGTTGCTCGGCCCGGATCGAGTCAAGCTCCTGATCGTGTTGTTTGCCCGCAGTGGGCGCAGCTGGATTCGACGCCGGGCTCTTGGCGGGCGGTCGCGGCGGTTGCGCCAACGCTGTTTCGACTGGCCCGCACGCAAATGCCAGCAATGTCGTCGCCGCCACTCCGCTTCGCAAGACCTGCGCAATTCGGTCAACGGATACCATCGGCTCCCGGGGCTCCCGGCGAATTTGGACAGGCTAAATTAGCGCATATCCACAAGCCCTTGTAGGGGCGAATTGGGGCAGTATCAGGCCATCACGCTCACACGCCGCTAGATCACGGGATCGCCCCCACCCCGCCGGGGCCCGGATCACGTTCACCCGCCAGGCAACGTCAATCGCGATGGTAAGGATGGCCGGACAGGATCGTCATCGCCCGGTAAATTTGCTCCATCAGCATGATTCGAACAAGCTGATGCGGCCAAGTTGCCGATCCGAACGCGAAGATCAAATCGGCGTCGTCGCGTAATCCAGCCGCAAGGCCGTCAGCCCCCCCGATGACGAAGCACATAACTTGGCGGCCCCCGTCGCGCCAGCCGCGAATTCGCCCGGCAAACGCCTCGCTGGAAGCATTTTGGCCCCGACTATCCAAAACAATCTTGATGGCATCGTCCGGGATGGCGTTGGCCAGTGCGATTGCTTCTTCCGTAGCGCGGCGTGCCGCTTCGCGGGCGCGACTTTCCCTGACCTCGATGACATCTGGACCGTTCAGGCCCAGCGTTCGTCCAACCTTGACGGCGCGATTCCGATAACGCTCGACAAGCTCGCGATCAGACCCCGCTTTGAGGCGGCCAATCGCGGCGACCAAAATCCGCATTGAATCGAACTCCGGCATGGTGGCGGCAACTGACGCATGCGCCTGTCCGAACAGAGAGTCCGCAATTTTGCGGAATCTCCATTTTGCGCAGGCACTCGATTTCGCCCGAAATCCGACGTTTTCGGGGTTCGCGCTAGCTCACTTGCCTGGCTGCACGGCCGCGCGACCACATTTTTTCGAGATTGTAGAACGCACGAACCTCCGGCCTAAAGACGTGAATGATCACGTCGCCGGCATCGATCAGCACCCAATCGCAATGAGGCATGCCCTCGACCCGGACGCCCGTGAGCCCGGCCTCACGAAGATCTTCGAGTACGCGATCTGCCACCGCTCCGACGTGACGGTTGGACCTTCCAGAGGTCACGACCATGTAGTCGGTGATTGCGGATTCACCCCGCAAATCGATTGTGGTGGTATCCTCAGCCTTCATGTCATCAAGGCGAGAGAGGACGATGCGAAGCGTCTCGTCGGCGTCAGGACGCACCTTTGAGACGAGATCGGGGCTGTGGCGAGCGCTGCCCCGCGGGATTGTAACTGTGGACAGAGGTCCTTTCCTTTCGGTTCCGCTGCCCTGGGCACCCTGCCCGGGGCCACCATCATAAGATAAGAGCAAATGGTTAACGGTTTCAACTAACTTTCGATCCGCGACCGCCCGTTTTGGTTGATATGTGTCGATCGCTCGCGATTCCATACTATTCTCCACCTCCTTGATCTCTCGTCAGCAAGGGATCTACTCAAACGCCCTCCATTGTGGCCCTGGATCTGCGAAGCTTTTGCGACTGGCGTACTGCACGCAGCGCCGTAGAGGACAAAGGTGATTTCAAACCATGTAGAAAAACCCAGGCAGGTGGACGACGGCTCGGCAGCGATGCAGCCTCGCTTTCACGGATACGCCAGCGACCGAGCGCCTGAGCCGTGACACTGCCGGTCGCGTAAAGGCTGGGACCGAGCCGATCTACCACCACGATCGGAACCGATTTGGCAATGCCGCGCCACTTCTGCCAGCGGTGGAAGGTGCGCAGATTGTCGGCTCCCATGATCCAGACAAAATGAACCCCGGAACAGTGAGATGCCAGATACCGGATTGTGTCATAGGAATAACGTACGCCGATCTCGGCTTCCATGCCGGTAACCTCGATGCGTGGGTGACGGGCGAGCTTGCGTGCGGCCGCGACCCGTTCGTCAAGGGGCGCGAGCCCCATCGTGTCCTTGAGCGGATTGCCCGGCGTCACAAGCCACCACACGTGATCGAGAGCGAGCCGTTTCATTGCCAACAGGCAGGCAGCAAGATGGGCCTCGTGCGGCGGATCGAAGGTTCCGCCGAACAGCCCGATTCGCTGGCCGGAATAATGAGGCGGAATACGGTAATGCGGGAGATTCGAAGCGGCCCCTCTTGATTTCGCGGCGGCCACTGGAGCGCGGCTTGACACTGAAACGGCACCGGCCGCCGTGGTCATGGACGCGTCTGACCCGCGCCGCGCACACGATACTTGAAGGTCGTGAGCTGTTCGACCCCAACCGGGCCGCGCGCATGCAGCCGTCCGGTGGCGATCCCGATCTCCGCTCCGAATCCGAATTCACCGCCGTCGGCGAATTGCGTCGAAGCATTATGCAGCACGATCGCCGAATCGACCCGTCCCAAAAATTTCTCAGCAGCGACGCGGTCGGCAGTCACGATAGCGTCGGTGTGATGGGAGCCATAGCGCTCCACATGGGCAATAGCTTCGTCGACGCCGTCGACAAGCTTCACCGCGATGATGGCGTCGAGATATTCGGTGCTCCAATCTTCGTCGGTGGCGCGTTTCACCCGGGGATCGGCGGCCTGAGTAGTGCGGTCGCCGCGCACCTCGCATCCGGCTTCAATGAGCATGCGCACCAATGGCACAAGAAGGGTCGGTGCGGCGCCGCGGTCGATGAGTAAGGTCTCGGCGGCACCACAAACGCCCGTGCGACGCATCTTGGAATTCAGCACGATCGATTGTGCCATCGCGGGGTCGGCTGCCTTGTCCACATAGACATGGCAATTACCGTCGAGATGAGCAAAAACCGGCAAGCGCGCCTCGGTTTGCACGCGGGCCACCAATTCCTTGCCACCGCGGGGTACGATCACGTCGATGGCTCCATCGAGGCCGGTCAGCATCAGACCGACGGCATCGCGATCCCGGGTCGGCACCAATTGAATCGCGGTCTCCGGCACACCGGCGCTGGACAGGCCTGCCGCTATGGCGGCGTGAATGGTGCCGGAGGATCGAAAGCTATCCGAGCCTCCGCGGAGGATCACGGCATTTCCGGCCTTGAGGCCGAGCGCCCCGGCATCTGCCGTGACGTTCGGTCGACTCTCGTAGATTATTCCAATGACGCCAAGCGGGACCCGTACTCTTTCGATGCGCATTCCGTTCGGTCGATCCCAGGCCGACATTACGGCGCCGACGGGATCAGTCAGCGCTGCGATCGCGTCGATGCCATCAGCCATGGCGGCGATCCGCTTCTCATCGAGTTTGAGACGGTCGACAAAGGCTGCGGTCGCGCCCGCCTCCTCTGCTTCCGCCACATCCTTGTCATTAGCGGCGAGGATTGCCGAGGTCGCGGCCCTGACCGCCCGAGCCATAGCCTTGATCGCACGTTCCTTTTCGTTCGGCCCAATGGCCGCCAGAATTTTGGCGGCGGCACGTGCGTTGGCGCCGATCGTCCGCATTGTAGCGGCGACATCTTCAACCTTGGGTTCTTCAATCGGTTTTTTCAGCAGGACGTTCATCTCGGCCACTTTCTGGTCAAGATGCCTTCCTAGCACGTCAAGCACCGGGCGGCGAGCCTGTGAGACGGTGGCTAGGACCGGACTCTTATTCTCGCAGACCGGAATCGGAACCAAATCTGGGACGAGAGATCTTACCAGAAGTATTGAGGCGTTGCGTTTGACGTTATCAGAGTAATGCGTTTCGTCAGAAGAGTTGCGTTTCAGAGTCTGGTCGCATCTTGCGTTGATTGCGTTTGAGTTCCGCATTGGATGGGTGGAGCAGTTATATAATGGCCACGCAGTCCCGGCTTCCGTGCGGTTCCCGGTCGGGCCCCGCATGTCGTGGAAGACGGGCCCGGTAAAGGCGGCGAATTATGAATTGTATCACGTTTTATGTGATCATGCCGAACGGGGTACGCTACGACCTGATGACGCCCGAACGGGTGCTAACTTCCGCCGATCTCGCCCGCAAGCGGTGTAGCGGTTAATAGCGTGTCGGGACTACGCGGCGTTACGCCGGGTAGTTCCGTTTGCGCCTCATCGGTGCGCATTCATCCAGAGACACTAATGCCCGGCCGTTGGCCGGGCATTTTTTTCGAGGGTGGCCGAATCGAGGATTCGGCCGAAGGTCAAATTCGCTTCACCGCGCCAACGGGTCCGGACGAACCTGGAACTTGACCACTTTGGGCTGGGTTCCTTTGCCGGTTTCTGTGTGGAACGGGGTGCGGTTGCCGTAGGTCGTCCAGACGCCGCGGCCCTTCCAGCCAGCATTCGGGTCGTCGATACGGCCGTCCATCCACTTGGCGAAGAAGCCGAGAGGATACGGAACCCGCATATTGACCCACTTGCCGTCCACCCACGCCATCAGCGACTCGTTAGCGTTGCCCGTGGCCATCGGGACGTTGCTGCCGAGTCCTGACGTGTTGAACTGATCGACCCATGTGTAATAGCTCGCCTCGGCGCTGCCGCTCTCGGCCACATTCTTGAACTGCGGTCCAGGGAACGGGATCAGTGTCCAGCCCTCCGGGCACAGCTTGCCTTCGGCCGCCTGTGGTCCGTTGAGCGGGCCCTTGCACTTGCGGCGATCGAACTGACCCATGTGACCGCTTGAGAGCGGCACATAGGCGACGCCGTTGCGGTCGATGTCGAAGCCGCGCGGCCCGAAACCCGGGAACGGCGGTTCATAGACCTCGGACAGTTGCGTCTTGGGGTCGAGCCGGATCACATAGCCTGGATAGCCGAGCACCGAGCCCCAGATCGTGCCGTCGGCCGGGTTCACGCCGACGCCATAGAAACCGGCGTTGATGCGTTTGTCCTTGGTGGGATCGACCGGTTGGTTCGGCTGCACGTAGTCATCGACCTTGCCGTTACCGTTGGTGTCGATGATGATTGGCAGCCAGCCTTGGGCCTTTGCCTCGTCGCCGGTCTCTTCGTACACCTTGCGATTCAACCAGCCGATGACACCTTGCTGCGGGCCGCCGGCGCTGGTCCACAGCGTATTGTCGGCATCTTCCGCAAACACGAGGTGGTGGGTGTTGAAGCAGGTCCGGATCAGCTTGGTGTTTCCGGTCTTCGGGTCATAGAAGGCCAGATGCCGGGTCGACTGCTTGATCGGGAACAGCTTGGCAGACGGATGATCCGAGCCGGCCTGGCAGAAGGCCGGATTGTCGGGCTTACCGACGCGCGACGTAAACCACACGTCGCCACGCTCATCCATCATGGGATTGTGCATGCTGTTGTGGCTGTCCCAGATTGCCTCCTCGCCCCAATAGGGCGACGGCGCCATGGTGTTGTTCTTGGTCGTCTCCATGTCGGTGTCGCGCACCGGCATCTTGACCATGGTGGCACGGTTGGTCTGCGAATCGAGGATCGGGAAATAGTCCGCGCTCTCCTCGGTGGCGCCGTAGTTCTTGCCGTAGGCATTGACCGTCGGCTTGCGCTTGTCGGTCGAGACTTGGTCGTGCAAATAGACCTTGGGGTCGGCCCAGTCCCATTGAGTGATGACGACGTTGCGCTCGACGCCTTGCGGGCGATCAGGTTTGGCGAAGGGCAGTTCGCCAGCCGCGACTCGGTCCGTCCAGTTGGCGAAGTTCGCGAGCGATACCTTGGCGTCCTGCCGGCCCAAAGCCGCAGCCATGTTCACCATCGCCTGTCCGGATTGGATGCGGCGCTCCCATGCCTCCACCGAGGTCTTGAACGTGCCGAGTTCCTTCGGGATCACGCGCGTCGCCTTGTTGCCAAGTTGATGGCAGCCATAGCAACCGTTGGTCTTGACTTGGTCGAGCCATTGCAACTGGCTCTTCATCGCCGTGGCCATGCCGTTGCCGGTTGGTCCGGTGCCAGGGAACATCTCTTTGCCCGGAATGTTGAGCATCGCGTACCAATAAATAGCCGGATAATACTCCGCCGCGGCGGCCGCGTTCGCCGCCGGCACTGCCGTGATGTTCACGATCTTGCCGGGCTCGCTCGTGGTCTTGGCTGAGTCCGCCAAGCCATAGCCGCGTGACCAAACGACGTAATTGACTTTAGGCAGGTCCGGAATCACGTAGCGACCCTGATCATCGGTCACTACCGTCTTGTTCATCCGGGTCGGGAGGTCGGTGGTCTCCGCGATGACCCACACGCCGGCTTCCGGTCCGTTCGGTCCGCTCACCACGCCGCCGATATCGGTCGCCCCGATGCTCACCGCAGGGGCACTCTGTTGCGCGCTGACGGATGTCGGTGCGGCGCCAAGCGCGAGTGCAAGGGCAATCGCCGCCGCGCCCAAATATAATCCGCGTTTTGTCGTCATGTGATCCTCCACGTGCTGCATCTCAAGTGAAGCCAAGCGCAACCAAATCCAGACCGGCTCAAGCGCCCTATGGCTGGCCCGGTTCTTTTTGTTTCGGGTCGTATTGACGCATATTTCATCAATCTTGCAAAGGCACCGGCCAAGTCATGAAGCGGCGACCGGTTCATCCGCACATGGGCGCAAAAACACGAATGCCCGGCCAATGGCCGGGCATTCGCTTAGGGTAAGGTCGGGTCAAGCGGACCCGATCGATTCCCTCGGATCAATGTGCCAACGGGTCGGGACGGACCTGGAACTTGACCACTTTGGGCGCCGTTCCCTTGCCGGTCTCCATATGGAACGGCGTCCGGTTCCCGTTGGTGGTCCACAGGCCACGGCCCTTCCAGCCGGCATTCGGATCGTCGATACGGCCGTCCATCCACTTGGCGTAGAAGCCGAGCGGATACGGGACGCGCATGTTGACCCACTTGCCGTCGACGAGGGCCATCAGCGACTCATTGGCGTCGCCGGTCGCCATCGGCACATTGGTGCCGAGACCCGAGGTGTTGAACTGGTCGACAAAGGTGAAGTAGCTCGCCTCGGCGCTGCCGCTTTCAGCCACGTTGCGGAACTGCGGTCCCGGGAACGGCGTGAGCGTCCACCCCTCCGGACACAGCTTACCTTCGGCCGCCTGCGGGCCGTTGAGTGGGCCCTTGCACTTGCGGCGGTCGAACGCACCCATGTGACCGCTCGACAGCGGCACATAGGCGACGCCGTTGCGGTCGATGTCGAATCCGCGCGGCCCGTAGCCCGGGGCCGGCACCTCGTAGATTTCCGCCAAGGCGGTCTTCGAGGGATCGGGGCCCGGATCGAGCCGCAGGATGGAGCCCGGAAAGCCGAGCACCGAGCCCCAGATCGTTCCATCCGCCGGGTTCACGCCAACCCCGTAGAAGGCCGCGTTGATCCGCTTGTCCTTGGTCGGATCGACCGGCTGGTTCGGCTCGACATAGTCGTCGCGCTTGCCGTTGCCGTTGGTATCGATGATGGCTGGGGTCCAGCCCTGGGCCTTCGCCTCGTCGCCGGTCTCCTCGAAGACCTTGCGGTTCAGCCAGCCGATGGCACCCTGTGCCGGGCCGCCGGCACTGGTCCACAGGGTATTGTTGGCGTCTTCCGCGAACACCAGATGGTGGGTGTTGAAGCAGGTCCGGATCAGCTTGGTCTCGCCCGTCTTCGGATTGTAGTAAGCGAGATGCCGGGTGGATTCCTTGATCGGGAACACCTGGGCGGACGGGTGCGTCGAGCCGGCTTGGCAGAACGCCGGGTTTGCCGGTTTGCCGACACGCGAGGTAATCCAGACATCGCCGCGCTCATCCATCATCGGATTGTGCATGCTGGTCCGCGCATCCCAGATCGCCTCTTCACCCCAATAAGGTGATGGCGCCATGGTGTTGGTCTTGGTCGACTCCATATCGGCGTCGCGCACCGGCATCTTGACCTTGGTGGCGGTGTTGGTTTGCGGATCGAGCACCGGGAAATACTCGGCGCTCTCCTCCGTGGACCCGTAGCTCTTGCCATAGGCATTGACCGTCGGCTTGCGCTTGTCGGTCGAAACCTGGTCGTGCAGGTAAACCTTCGGGTCAGCCCAATCCCATTGGGTGATCACGACATTGCGCTCGACGCCTTGCGGGCGCTCCGGTTTGGCAAAGGGCAATTCGCCCGCCGCAATCCGGTCAGTCCATTTGGCTAAATTGGCAAGGGATGCCGTGCCCTGGCGGCCGATGGCGGCAGCCATCTGCACCATCGCCTGTCCGGATTGGATACGCCGCTCCCAGGCTTCGACGGAGGTCTTAAAGGTGCCGAGCGCCGGCGAAATGGTGCGCGTCGCCTTGTTGCCGAGCTGATGGCAGGTGTAACAACCATTGGTCTTGATCTGGTCCAGAAACTGCTCCTGGGTTTTCATCCCGGCCGCGAGGCCGTTGCCGTTCGATCCGGTGCCGGTGCCCGGGAACATGTTCTTGCCCGGGATGTCGAGCATCGCGTACCAGTAGATGGCCGGATAATATTCGGCCGCGGCTGCCGCGTTGGGCGCGGGCACCGCCGTGATGTTCACGATCTTGCCGGGTTCGCTCGTGGTCTTGGCTGAATCCACCAAGCCATAGCCGCGGGACCAAACGACATAATTGGCTTTCGGCAGGTCCGGAATCACGTAGCGACCCTGATCATCGGTCACTACCGTCTTGTTCATCCGGGTCGGGAGGTCGGTGGTCTCCGCGATGACCCACACGCCG
>Ga0257161_1000041_pt1 | contig 29610 bp, 29 predicted proteins | sample NR01A_FD_185954 | JGI IMG/M metagenome (GOLD analysis project Ga0257161, IMG submission 185954) | Soil microbial communities from H.J. Andrews Experimental Forest, Oregon, United States - NR-01-A | ecosystem: Environmental > Terrestrial > Soil > Temperate forest > Bulk soil | place: USA: Oregon... | reverse complement strand
AGGGTTTGGTGATATTAAAGCCGCCTTCTGGATGCTCGCCGGGGCTTTGGGGTTAGCGACGTTCACCGCCCAGGCGGCCGATCCGATCAAGGTCGGCATGGTGGCGCCGCTCACCGGCCCAGGCGCTGAATCCGGGCGCTTCCAGACCCAGGGTGCGAAGCTCGCGGCCGACGAGGTCAACAAGGCGGGCGGCGTCCTGGGGCGGCAACTGGAACTCGTCATCGAGGATGATCAAACCACTAATCCGGGCGTCGTGCTGGCGTTCAGCAAGCTCGCCGGTAATGCGGAGTTCGCGGCGTTCCTTGGGCCGATCAGATCGACCCAAATTCATGCCATGGCGCCCGACGCGCTCAAGGTCGGCAAGCCGGTCCTGATCGGCGGCACCGATCCGGCCCTCACCCATATGGGCAATCCGTGGTTTTTCCGGTTCCGCCCGCACGACGTCTATTCGGCACGCGTCATTGCCGACTACGGCGCCAAGACTCTCGGCAAAAAGAAATGGGCGATCGTGCATTCGACCGACGCGTTCGGCACCAACGGCATGAAGAACCTCGTCGAGTCCCTCAAGGGCATGGGCATCGAGCCGGTTCTAGTCCAGGGCTACCCGAACAACTCCCAGGACTTCACGCCGGTCGCGCTCGCCGTCAAGCAGTCAGGCGCCGACGTGATGGGCACCTACATGACGTTCGAACCCGACCAGGGCATCTTCGCGAAGCAACTCCGCCAATTGGGCGTCACGCTCACCTGGGTCGGATCGCCCACGACGGTGACGACCACGGCGCTGAAGCTCGCCGGACCGGCGCTCTACGGTTCCTACGCGGTGGTGGACTTCAACAAGGATTCGAGTGCGGCCGCCAAGGCGTTCTCCACCAAATACGAGGCGGCCTATAAAACGGCGCCGGACATTTTTGCGTCGTGGACCTATGATGCCGTGCATGTGCTTGCCCACGCCATCGGCGAAGCGAGAAGTCTGGAACCCGAAAAGCTGCGCCAGGCGATTCTCGCCGTGAAAGGCTTTGCGGGCGCCGAGGGCACCTACACGTTCGACCAGAACGGCGACGGGCTGCATGGCTACAACATCGTCAAGAACAACAACGGCACTGTGGTGTTCGACAAGCACGTCGATTTCGACGATTGAACGACATTGGGCTTCAATCTTCAGCTCCTCTTCACCGGGATCGGGGTCGGCAGCATCTACGCGCTGGTAGCGCTCGGGTTTGCCCTGATCTACCGGGCCACCAACGTGGTCAATTTCGCCCAAGGCGATTTCGCCATGCTGGGCGCTTTCGCCATGGTGGTGCTGGCGATCGATCTCGAGCTTCCCTATTGGCTGAGCATTCTCATTACGCTCGTGCTGCTGGTCGGCTTCGGGGCGCTGTTTAACCTCGGCGTCTACTATCCGCTGCGCAATCGCAGCTTCCTGCCGGTAATCATCAGCACCATCGGGGCTTCGATCCTGTTGGAAAACGGCGTACTCGCCGCCTATGGGCCGCGGCCGCAGAGTCTCGACAGCCTGTTCGCGGTGCCGGGCTTCAGCATCGGCGACGTGTTCTTCGACAGCCAATACATCGTGATCCTCGTCGTCACGATAGTGATGGTGGCGCTGCAATACGTGTTCTTCGAGCGCACCCTGATCGGTAAAAAGATGCAGGCGACCTCTCAGGACAAGGAGATGGCGAGCCTGCTCGGCATTCCGGTGATGCTGACGATCATGATCACTTTCATGTACAGCGCCATGCTGGGCGGGCTTGCCGGCATACTGGTCGCGCCGGTGCTGTTCGTCACCGTTGGAATGGGCTCCTCGATCGCGCTCAAGGCCTTCGCGGCAAGCATCATCGGTGGCTTCGGCGACGTTACCGGCGCCATCGTCGGCGGGCTCGCGCTCGGTGTGATCGAGACATTCGGGGCCGCTTACGTCTCGGTGCCCTACAAGGACGCGTTCGCGTTCCTGGTGCTGTTCGGTTTCCTGCTGGTTCGTCCGCAAGGCATTTTCGGCGAGCGCATCTCGGAGAAGGCATGAGCGCCTCCGCGCTGTCCGGGAAGACGCCGCGCGGCGCGGCCGGGCGGCGGGGGCTCGCCTTGGGGCTTTATGTGGCGGCGGCGCTCGCGGCGATCGCCGCAGTGCTCGTCATTCCGCTATCGGCCTATTCGCTCAATCTGCTGATGCAGGCCGCGACCTACGCCATTGCGGTGCTGGGCCTCACCATCGTGCTCGGCTACACCGGGCAGATCAATTTGGCTCAGGCGGCCTTTTTCGGGCTCGGTGCCTATAGCGTCGCCCTTGGCACCACCGCCTTCGCGCTGCCGTTCTGGATCGCTCTTGCGATCGGGGTACTCATAGCGGCCGGTGCCGGCGCCGTGTTGGGCCTCACCTCGCTGCGCCTTGGCGGCCACTATCTCGCGATGGTGACGATCAGCTTCCAGACCATTTTGACTCTGGTGCTGACCAATTGGGTCGCCTTCACACGCGGGCCCGACGGCGTGCCGAACATCCGGCGGCCGGTGCTGCTCGCCGAGAGCGGACCGTATCTCGGCCTCTGCATCGCGGCGCTGTTTGCGGTTGCCTGGTTCGTCTGGCGTCTGAAGACGACGAAGCTCGGGCGCGCCATGCAGGCGGTCCGCGACAACGAACTTGCCGCAAACGTCGTCGGCGTCGATGCCTACGCCACCAAGGTCGCGGCCTTCACGCTCTCGGCCTTGCTCGGCGGCTTCGGCGGCGCGTTGTTTGCGGGCGGTTTTGCGTATGTGAGCCCGGACCAATTCAGCTTTGCCGAGTCGGTCGTGTTCCTCACCATGGTGCTGCTCGGCGGTGCCGCCGCGCCGCCCGGCGCCGTGCTAGGCACCGGGCTCTTGATTCTCCTGCCCGAATGGCTGCGCTTCCTCAAGGTCATCTATCTCGCGGTCTATGGTGGCGCCGTGATCCTGATCATGGTTTTCATGCCGGACGGCATCTGGGGTTATGCGATGACGCTGTGGCACAAGCTGCGCCCCGAGCGTCCCTTCGATCCTGGCTTCATCGCGCCGCTTGCGCTTACGCGCGAGACCGCCCGGGAGGACGGCTCCGTCATTCTTTCGGTTCACGGCCTATCCAAGCACTTCGGCGGCCTCAAGGCGGTTGACGAGATCGACCTGACGATCTGCCGCAACACCGTGCATGCGTTGATCGGTCCCAACGGGTCGGGCAAGACGACGCTCCTCAACGCGCTCAACGGCATCGTGCGGCCGACCGGAGGTATCATAAAGCTCGAAGGTGTGGATGTGACCCGGCTGCCGCCCCATCGTCGTGCCGGCCTCGGTCTCGGCCGTACCTTCCAGAACATCCGGCTGTTCGGCGCCATGAGCGTCCTCGACAACGTCATGGTGGGCGCCGAGCAACCGCACCCCCTCCCTACCCTCCCCCGCGAGCGGGGGAGGGTAAATCGAAATACCCTCCCCCGCTTGCGGGGGAGGGTAGGGAAGGGGGCCGGCGGGCTTGAGCGCCACGCGCTGGCCGCGCTCGATTTTGTCGGCATTGCGGCCCGCGCCGGCGCTCGCGTCGGCAGCCTTAGTTACGGGCATCAGCGGCTCGTGGAAATCGCCCGCGCGCTCGCCGGCCGCCCGAAGCTCTTGTTTCTCGATGAGCCGGGGGCTGGTCTCAACCACGTCGAGAAGGACGAACTCGTACGTCTACTCAAACGCCTCAAAGGGCACGGGTTGACCATTTTCATCATCGATCATGACATGGCGATGGTGGAGCAGGTCGCCGATCACATCACCGTGCTCAATTTCGGCAAACGCATCGCCGACGGCACGCCTTCGGAAGTGCTGCGCCATCCCGAGGTCATCGTGGCCTATCTGGGCGAGGAGCGCCCAGCCCTGTCGAGGTCCCATGGCGCTTCTTGAGCTCGAAAATGTGGTCGCCGCCTACGGGAACATCCGGGCCCTCCAGGGGCTGACCCTCGCCGTCGAGGAGGGCGAAATTGTTGCCCTGCTGGGTGCCAATGGAGCCGGTAAGAGCACGACCTTGCGGGTGATCTCCGGACTGATGCCGCCGCAATCCGGAATGCTGCGCTTTGCCGGGCGATCCATCGGGGGTCTCTCGCCCGGCGCGATCGTGAAACTGGGCGTCGCCCATGTGCCGGAAGGCCGGCGCGTGTTTCCGGGGCTGACGGTGCGCGAAAACATTATTCTCGGTGGCTCAAACCGCGAGCGACCCGGGCGCGCCGAACTCGAAGCCGACGCCGAAAAAATGTTCGGCGTCTTTCCGGAGATCAAGCCGTTCGAGGCTGCGCTGGGCTGGACTCTCTCGGGTGGACAGCAACAGATGGTGGCGATCGCGCGCGGATTGATGTCGAAACCGAAGTTGTTGTTGCTCGACGAGCCGTCGCTCGGCCTTGCTCCGCTCATCGTGCAGCAGGTTTACCGGGTGATCGCGGATATCCGCCGCGACGGCACGACCGTGCTGCTGGTGGAGCAGAATGCCCATATGGCGCTTTCGGTCGCCGACCGCGGGTATGTGCTGGAGACGGGCCAACTGGTCGTGCACGGCAAGCCAGAGGCGCTGTGGGACAACGAGGATGTCAGAACCGCCTATCTGGGCGGACGGCGGACGTAGAGCGGAATCACCTGTAGCTTTTTGCTCAACCGATTGCTGAGGGCATGCTAATTTCCGCGCCTGCCTACAAGGAGACCATCATGAAACGGACTGGATGGATACGTTTTCTCGGCGCCGCGGCTTTCGGCCTCGGGCTCACCGGTGCCGCGCTCGCGCAAAGCAGCGTTAAAGTTGGCGCCATCTATCCATTCAGCGGAGCTGCAGCGTCGGTCGGCGTCTATGCCAAAGCGGCGATCGAGGTCGCGGTCGACATTGTCAACAATGACCATCCCGAGCTTGGCGATCTGCCGCTTGCTAAAGGGGCCGGCCTCACGGGTCTCGGCGGCGCGAAGCTTGAGGTGGTCTTCGCCGACAACCAAGGCACTCCCGCCGCCGGCCAGAACCAGGCCGTTCGTCTCATCACCGAGGAAAAGGTGGTTGCCATCAACGGCGCTTACCAATCCGGCATCACCTTGACCGCGAGTGCCGCCGCCGAGCGGTACGGCATCCCGTTTCTGACCGGCGATTCGGTTGCGGCCAACCTGACCGAGCGCGGCTTCAAATGGTTTTTCCGCACCACGCCGATTGCCACCGACTTCGCGCGCATCTACATGGCGTTTCTCAAGGATATGAAAGCGAAGGGAGCCAAGGTCGACTCCATCGCCATCGTCCACGAGAACACCGAATACGGCACGTCGGTTGCATCGGTCGTCACATCGGTCTTCAAGGCGAACGGGCTCAATATCACCCAGGACATCCCCTACTCCGCCAACACCACCGACGTCCAAAGCCAGGTGCTGCAACTCAAGGACAAGAAGCCGGACGTGCTGATGTTTGTGAGCTACACCGCGGACGCGATCCTTTACGCCAAGACGATGAAGTCGCTCGACTACAAGCCGCCGATGATGATCGCCGACAATGCGGGCTTCTCCGACCCCTCGTTCGTTGCCGCGGCCGGCAACATCGTGCAAGGCGTGTTCAACCGCTCGTCATGGAGCGCCGGAGCACCGGGCACGACGACCTATCTTGTCAACGACATGTACAAGAAGAAATCGGGCGTCGATCTCGACGACACCACCGCCCGCATCATGCAGGGCTTCATGGTGATGGTTGACGCCATAAACCGCGCTGGATCGACCGAGCCTGCCAAGATCCAGGCGGCTCTGCGGGCCACGGATCTCAAGCCGAACCAGCTCATCATGGGCTTCAAGGGTGTGAAGTTCGACGAGAAAGGCCAGAACATGCTGGCCTCGGCACTCGTCATCCAGCTGCAGAACGGCACGAATTACGTGCCGGTATGGCCGAAAGAGCAGGCGGCCGCCGAGCCGGTCCTCGCCTACAAGGGATGGTGACCGTATCTCCGAGCTCGGAGGAAGTCGCCGCGTGAAGCAAGATCGGCTGGGGTAAATGTCCTCGACCCTCATCCAGGTGATTGCCGGTGGGCTGCTCCTGGGTGCTGTCTATGCGCTGTTCTCCTCGGGACTGACGCTGATCTGGGGCATGATGAACGTCATCAACTTCGCGCATGGCGATTTCGTCATGCTCGGCATGTATGTGGCGTTCGTCGTGTGGACGCTGATGGGCGGCGGGCCGGCTGCCGCGGTTCCGATCGCTGCGCTCGTGCTCGCGAGCCTCGGAATCGTGTGCTATTTCTCGTTGATCCGCCACATCATGCGCGGCCCGATGCTGGCGCAAATTCTCGGCACGTTCGGCCTCGCCCTGCTGCTGCGGTATTCGGCATTCTGGTATTTCGGGGCGAGTTTTCGCACGTTGCCGGAGACGCTGGTGGGCGGCACTTTGCTGATCGGTCCGCTCCGCATCGAGTCCTCGCGGTTGCTGGCCGGTGTCGTTGCGCTCCTCGTCACCGCCTGTCTGCATCTCATCCTCACCCGCACTGCACTCGGCAGCCGCATGCTGGCCGTTGCGGAGGATGCCACCGCGGCGGAGCTGATGGGCATCCGGCCGGAGCGGATGCAGGCGGTCGCGTGGGGATTGGCCGCCGCGGCAACCGGTATCGCGGGCGCGCTGATCGCGAACTTCTTCTACGTTGCGCCGAGCGTTGGTGAGACGCTCGCGATCGTCGCTTTCGTGACGGTCTCGCTGGGCGGCTTCGGCAGCGTCCCGGGTGCGTTGGTCGCCGGGCTTCTGATCGGTGTCATCGAATCGGTGTCGGCCTACGCGATCGGCGCAATCTACAAGGACATCGTCGTCTACACCCTGTTCGTGCTTGCCCTGTGGCTGCGGCCGCAGGGGTTGATGGGCAAGGCGTGATGAACCGCGCAGTGTGGCCGATCCTCGGTCTCATCCTCCTCGCCTATCCGTTCGTATTCTCGACGCCATTCCAGCAGCGCCTCGGCGCGCTGGTGCTGCTCTACGCTACCGGTGCGTCGGCCTGGAACATCGTTGGCGGTTATGCCGGCTTGATCTCGGTCGGCCACGCGGTGTTTTTCGGTTGCGGTGCTTACGGAGCGCTCGCGTCCTATCAATACCTTGGCCTGCCGCCGATCGGCGGCTTGCCGATCGGAGTCGCCGCAAGTGTTTTCATTGCCGCCATCATCGGGGTGCCGACGTTGCGCCTGTCGGGGCACTATTTCAGCATGGCCACCATCGCGGTTGCCGAGCTGATGCGGCTTGTCGTGTCGAACACCGAGTGGCTCGGCGGCGCCCAGGGCTTAAGCGGTCCTCCGGTGCCACGCACTCCTCTGGATCTCTCGTTCATCTCCGCGTTGCCTTATTATTATCTTTTCCTCGCCGTGCTTACGGCCGTGCTTGCTCTGACATGGCAGATGGAGCGTCGACGCATCGGCTATTATCTCCGCGCCATCAGCGACAGCGAGCGCGCGGCACGCTCGCTCGGCGCTGCAGCGCCCAGATACAAGCTTTATGCCTATATGCTGAGCGCGGCTCTCACCGCGGTCGCCGGCGCAATGTATGCCGTCATGTTCGGCTTCGTTGACCCGGAGTCCGGGCTTGGAATTCTGGTCTCGGTCAAAATGCTGATCATGGCTGCGCTCGGCGGTGCCGGGCTGCTGCTCGGTCCTTTGGTTGGCGCGGCAATCCTGGTGCCCCTGGAAGAAATTTCCAATAACTTGTTGGGCGGTGCAGGCGGCGGCCTCACTTTCGTTGCCTATGGTGCCATCATCGTGGTGATCGCTCGCTTTCAGCCAGGAGGAATCCTGAGACCCGTGCTTGGCGCGCTGCACCAGCGCAAAGGGCCGGCGAAAACGTGAGGCGGCTGTGCTTATCGAGGCGCGCGATATCACCAAGGCTTATGGCAGTTTCAAAGCGGTCGATGGCGCGAACCTGACGGTTGAGCCCGGCACCATCCTCGGCCTTATCGGCCCCAATGGCGCCGGCAAGTCGACGCTGTTCAATTGCCTGACCGGCGACGTGTCGCCCACATCGGGCACAGTGTTCCTTGATGGGCGCGATGTGACTCGATTGCCGCCCGAGGAGCGAGCACGTCGTGGTCTCGCTCGTACGTTCCAGGTGCCGCAGACGTTTGAGCAGATGACCGTGCTCGAGAATGTGATGGTCGGCGCGTTCTTGCGGACCGCCCATACCAACGAGGCAATGGCTTGCGCCCGCGCGGTGATCGAAGATGTCGGCCTTGGCTCTTTTGCCGACGCATCGGCCCGCAGTCTCGGTACACCGGGGCGCAAGCGGCTCGAAATCGCACGCGCCTTGGCGACTCGACCCAAGGTGCTGTTGCTGGATGAGGCCATGGCCGGCCTGATGCCGGCGGACATCCAGCGCGCGATCGCGCTGGTCCGTAAGATTCACGCCTTGGGCATTACCATTGTTGTGGTCGAACACATTATTGAGGTGATCATTTCGCTCGCTAATCGCGTGATCGTACTTCAGCAGGGTCGTGAAATCGCCCAAGGCACGCCTGCAGAAATCACCAGCAATCCGGCAGTGATCGAGGCCTATCTGGGTAAGCGCGGCACCAAGACCGCGCCCGGTGCGCGGCCGCGAGACCCAGGCAAGGCATCGCCGTGATGCGGCTGAGTGTCGAGAACCTCGAGGTGCGCTATGGCGACCTGATCGGCGTCGCCGATGTGTCACTTGAGATACCGGCAGGCACAATCGTCGTGCTGCTCGGGTCCAATGGCGCCGGCAAGACAACCACACTCAACGCCATCGCCGGCCTGATCCCTGCTACCAAAGGATCCATCACGTTCGGGACCGAGCGGATCGACGGCAATCCGGCGCATGCAATTGTCCGCAAGGGGCTGGCGTTATCGCCGGAGGGGTGGCGGCTGTTCGTACAACAGAGCGTCGAGAAGAATCTGCTGCTCGGTGCGACGCCGCTTCCCGACCGCTCGCGGAGACCAGCGCTACTGGAACGGGTTTATGCCGTCTTTCCGCAGCTTGCGGAGCGGCGGCACCAACGCGCCGGCACCATGTCCGGTGGGGAGCGCCAAATGTTGGCGATCGGGCGTGCGCTGATGAGCGATCCAAAACTGTTGATGTTGGACGAGCCAAGTCTCGGTCTTGCTCCTGCCGTCATCGACATCTTGTACGAAACGCTGGTCCGCCTGCACCGCGAGGGGTTGACCATTCTGCTTGCGGAGCAAGCAATTGAAATGGCCCTCGAAGTGGCGGACCATGCCTATGTGCTTCAAGTCGGAAGGAGTGTTTTATCGGGGCCCGCGCGCCAAATCGCGCAAGATCCTGAGGTGCAGCAAATCTATCTCGGGATTACCGCTGGGACGCGGTAGTCACGTCAATTCTCATATCGAAAGTGTGGCTGCGACGGACTTTACGATGATGGATGCCCCCGCGCATTCGAAGGTTCACGCCTTGCGGCAGAATTCCAAATAGCAGGGCACCCGACCTTCTCGCTTTGCCTTTGCCTCGTACCGGGTTCCGCGAAAGCCAGCCCACGGCTTGCGCCAATCGTCGGCACGTTCGGCAGTCCAGGCAAAATCCGGCGCGCGCGTCAATCGCTCAAGCGTCCATGCGGTATAGTCCGGAATGTCGGTGGCAAAGCGAAACACACCGCCAGGCCGCAAGGCGCGCGCCATCATCGCGACAGTGCGATCCTGCACGAATCGCCGCTTCCAATGTCGACGCTTCGGCCATGGATCAGGATAGAGGAGATCGATTTGGGCAATCGAGGCATCCGGGAGCCAAGCCAAGAGATCCATGGCGTCGCCCGCGTATAGCCTGATGTTGTCAATTGCACCCGCCTCGATCGAGGCAAGGATCTTCGCCATGCCGTTGACGAAGGGCTCACAGCCGATGAAGCCAACCGCCGGATGCGTGGTGGCCTCCGCGACCAGATTCTCGCCGCCGCCGAAACCGATCTCGAGGCGAACAAACTCCAGCGGAGGCGAAAACATCTCAACGAGATGGTCCGGGGGCGGCCGGTCAAGCGCGAGCGCAAGTTGCGGCAGCAACGTCGTCAATAGGTCGACTTGGTGCGACCGCAGCCTATGGCCCTTGCGGCGGCCGAAAAAGGCGCGGTCGCGGGACGCCGCAAGGTCATCGTGGTCAGACATCGCCATCGAATTGGCAATCGCACCCGGTAGCGACGATCCGGCTGGATCGGACCGGACCGCCGCCGCGCGCGGTGTAAGGGACTCAGCTTGCGGAGCGGCGCAACTCGTCGACGAGATCGGTACGTTCCCAGGAAAAGCCGCCATCGGACTCCGGCGGGCGGCCGAAATGGCCGTAGGCGCTGGTTCGTGCATAAATCGGCCGGTTGAGGCTGAGATGCTCGCGAATGCCGCGCGGCGTCAGGTCCATCACCTCGTCGAGCAGTTTTTCGAGCCGCGCCTCACAAACCTGGCCGGTTCCGTAGCAATCGACGTAAAGCGAGAGCGGCTTGGCGACGCCGATCGCGTAGGCGATCTGGATGGCGCAGCGGTCAGCCAGCCCGGCTGCGACTACGTTTTTGGCGAGGTAGCGCGCCGCATATGCGGCAGAGCGATCGACTTTGGTGGGATCCTTGCCGGAGAAAGCGCCGCCACCATGCGGGGCCGCTCCGCCGTAGGTATCCACGATGATCTTGCGTCCGGTGAGGCCGCAATCGCCATCCGGACCGCCGATCACGAACTTTCCGGTCGGATTGACGTGCCAGACCGTATGCTTGCCGATCCAACCATGCGGTAGGGCTTGGCGGACGTACGGTTCCACAATGGCCTGGATGTCATGGGATGACAGCTTCTCGTCAATGTGTTGGGTCGAGACCACAATTTGGGTGGCCTCAACCGGCTTGCCGCTCTCGTAGCGGATCGTCACCTGGCTCTTAGCGTCCGGCCCGAGTGCCTGGGTTTCACCGGAGCGGCGGGCCTGTGACATCAGCTTGAGAATGTGGTGCGCATAGTAGATCGGCGCCGGCATAAGGTCCGGGGTTTCCCGGCACGCATAGCCGAACATGATGCCCTGGTCGCCCGCGCCCTCGTCCTTGTTGCCGGCGGAATCCACGCCCTGGGCGATGTCGCTCGATTGCGCGTGCAGATGCACTTCGATCGACGCCTTTTCCCAATGAAAGCCCTCCTGTTCATACCCGATGTCCTTCACTGCGAGGCGGGCGATGTGGGCGATGTAATCACGGGTTATTTGCGAGGGACCGCGGGTCTCGCCCGCAATCACCACCCGGTTGGTGGTCGCCAGCGCTTCACATGCGACTCTGACGTGACGTGGGTCCCAGCCGTGGCGAGGTCCGATATCGAAGAACGCATCGACAACCTCATCCGAGATGCGGTCGCAAACCTTGTCGGGATGGCCCTCGGAAACCGATTCACTGGTGAACAGATAGCTTGCACGCGACAAGATGCACCTCCGTTGGCTCGGTCCGCGCGATGAGCCGCGTGGTCAGGTTCCGGGTGGTGTTCTTGCAGCGGCGCTACGTCCGGTCAAGAGCTTAAGGAAGCGCCTGCGCCTTTCAGAAAACCCGTCGACGTTTTCCAACGCCGAGGGCAAAATCTATCGGCCATCGGTGTCTTCTCCGGCGATCTGCTGGACGAGATCGACGATGCGGCGCCGGAGCTTGGGATCCGGAATGCGCATGAAGGCCTTGGTCAGCGACAAGCCATCGGAGGTCGCAAGAAAATCAGACACGTATGTGGGTGATGGGGCGCCTTCGGCGCCTTCCGGCAAGATTCCCCCCACCAAATGAGGGGCACCCTCAAAAAAGAATGCAACAGGCACTTGAAGAATTTGAGAAATCTGCTGCAACCGGCTCGCCCCGATTCGGTTTGTACCCTTTTCGTATTTTTGCACCTGCTGAAACGTGAGTTCGAGTGCATCGCCAAGCTTTTCCTGGCTCATCCCCAGCATCATGCGACGCATCCTTACCCGGCTACCCACGTGCTTGTCGATGGGGTTGGGAGCTTTCTTCGTCATTATTCTGTTCTCCTATTATTCTCCCCAGGTCTTGGGCCTGATGCAACGGATCAAACGCGATCGGCGATTACCCGAACACGAGGCTCCAATGTTAATACACAAAATAATACAGTCATAACATGAATTTATTTGCATTTTCTTTAAATGCATTGCACTTTTTGTATAGTTCAACTTTACCGTAGGCCCCCCCAGTCCTTTGGTGCATTCGTGTCGGGTGCTAGTATTTGAGGCGAATAAGCAAGCTCGCAAACATCGTGCTCGCGACGGCAGCAAAGAATAACAGATCGCCAACTCGTGCATAGGTTGTAATTCGGGCGGGGCGAGGTAGGGCCGAATCCAACAATCCATCACGGCCAAGGGGAAGGGCTGCAACTATCCTTCCGAGCGGATCGATGACGGCAGAAATCCCGCTGTTGGCGGCGCGAATCAACGGTAATCCTTCTTCGATAGCGCGAACTCTTGCCTGTTGGAAATGCTGGTAGGGGCCGATGCTGACCCCAAACCAAGCGTCGTTGGTCAAGTTCAAGAGCCACCCGGGCCGTTCCCCTTTCGGAACTACTTCGCCGGGAAAAATGATCTCGTAGCAGATGAGGGGCAGCATGTCGGGCGCTCCCGGCACGGCCATCTTGTGCCTTCGCTCGCCAGGCAGAAATCCACCCGGCACATTGGTCAACTGCGTCAACCCGACGCGTTCGAGGAAATCCTGGAACGGGAGATATTCGCCGAACGGCACGAGATGCAGCTTGTCGTAGCTCGCCAGGATGGTCCCGCTGTGGTCGATCACATAGATCGAATTATAGGCGCGCATCCCGCTGCGGCCCGGCATGGGCTCCGCGCGCCGCGCCGCGCCCGTGATCAGCGTTGTGTTGGGTGCCAGCATGTCCGCGATCATGGAAAGCGCATCGGGCTCGCGCGTAAGAAAGAATGGAAATGCGGATTCCGGCCAGATCAAATGGGTGACGTTACGCAGGCCGCTGGCATCCCCCACCCTACCCTCCCCCGCTTGCGGGGGAGGGTAGGGTGGGGGCACTGTTTCGTCCGCGCGTTCCGACATCGCGACGTAGCGGGTCATAATCTGCGGCTTGGCGGCGTAACTGAATCGCTCGTCCTGCGGTATGTTGGGCTGCATGATCCGCAGGTGCATACCATCCGCCATCTCGGTCGGGTTGCTGGCAAGCCTTAATCCGCCATAGGCCGCGAGTATCGTGAGCGCGCAGCCGGCCAATACCACCGGCATCAAGGACCGGCGCGCACCGGTGGCCTCATCTGCCAAGACGGCAGGACTGGCGAACACCGCGACCGCGACAAAAGTCAGACCCCAGATGCCGAAAAGCGCGGCACTTTCGGCGAGCGGTAGCGGCGTCGTGAGTGCATAGCCGAAGGCATTCCACGGAAACCCCGTGAACATGTGGCCGCGCAGCCATTCCGCGGACGACAGCGCTGCCGCCAGCGTCAATATCCGAAATCGGCCGGGAGCCCAAAGCAGCCGAGCAGCCGCGAAACCGACACCGGTAAACACCGCGAGTCCGGCCGGCAACATGGTAACGGCGAACGGCAGCAGCCATCCGAACGTCTTGGCGTCGACCAAGAAAGCAGAGCCGATCCAATAGAGTCCGGCGAGAAAATATCCAAACCCGAACCACCAGCCGATCGCAAAAGCCGTCCCGATACCGCTCCACCGTGCCGTCGTGGTGCCGTCAAGAAGCCAGACGAGCGGCGGAAAGGTGGCGAACATGATCGGCCAAAGATTGATCGGCGCCAGTGCCAGCGTCGATGCCACGCCGGCCAGAAACGCCATCACGGCCCTGCGCCATCCCCAGGCCAGGATGACCGGCTTCGCGAGGCTGAACCAATTCACTGCTTCGACTTCACTTGCGCGTGCAGTGAACTTTGCTCGGCGGCGGCCGGAACGGAAGTTGATTCCCCTTTTTCGGTTGGGGGTAAAACCGGCGGCGCGGCGGCGCGCGATGCTGCCTCAGATCGCCGGGTGGGGTTGCGTTCTATGGCCCGCGTCGACTGCTTGCGCGGATATATCCGGACCCGCTTCACACGCCGCGGATCGGCGTCAAGGATCTCGATCTCAAGCGCACCCGGACCCCGTACCAACTCGCCGCGCACCGGCACCCGGCCAATCAATGTGACAATATAGCCGCCGACGGTATCGACCTCCTCGGCGGCATCGCCAACGTCAAATTCTGCGCCGATCACGGCGACCGCCTCCTCAAGGCTTGCGCGGCCGACCGCGACGTACGATCCGTCCGGCTGACGGATGACGCCGCGCTCGGTGGCCTCGTCATGCTCATCCTCGATATCGCCGACGATCTCCTCGACGATGTCTTCGATCGATGCGAGGCCGTCAGTGCCGCCATATTCGTCGATGATCAGAGCAAGATGAATGCGGGTCGCCTGCATTTTGGCAAGCAGGTCGATCGCCGGCATGGACGGCGGCACGAACAGGATTGTGCGGATGATCTTGGTCGTCGACAGCGGCATGGCGAGATCGAGGGCGGTAAAGTCGAGATCGGCCGGCACCGGTTCCGCATGCGCTGCATTCGCTTCCGGATGGACCGTCGCGCGTGCCGTCATGAATGCGATCACATCCCGGATGTGAACCATCCCGACAGGCTCATCAAGGGTATCGTTGTAGACGACAAGGCGAGAATGAGCGGCGTTCTCGAACCTCTTCACGAGTTCGCCAAGCGAGATGTCCTGTTGAACCGCCACGATATCGGCCCGCGGAACCATGAGATCATCGAGACGCCGTTCACGCAGGCTCAGGATGTTCTTGAGCATCCGGCTTTCGTCAGGCGAAAAACCCGTCTCGGCGGCTGCGCCATCAAGCAGGACCTTGAGGTCAGACCGAATCGAAGTGGGACTCCAACCGAACACTGCCCGCATCATGCGATTGAGCCACGATTCTCGATTTTCACGTGCGAGCCCGTTTGAACGCCGCGCCAATCCTGGAAAATTGCGCTGCCCGGTGGTGGCAGCCGCTGAATCAGCGATCGTACGCGTGTTGGTATCGGCCATGGCAAACAAATCAGATGTTGGCATCGCCCGTCGCGTAGGGATTGGCGACGCCGATCCGCGCCAGGATGCCGCCCTCCAGCCGCTCCATCTGTTCGGCCTCGCCCTCCACACAGTGATCGTATCCTAACAGATGCAGAAAGCCATGGACGACCAAATGAGAAAGGTGGTCTGATACCGACTTGCCCTGTTCCCTGGCTTCACGGGCGAGCGTTTCATACGCTATGGCGATGTCGCCGAGCGGTACTTTTTCAGCCGGTATCGCGCCCCGAAGTGGCGGCGCCGGGAACGACAAGACATTGGTCGGCTTCTCCTGTCCGCGCCAGCGTGCATTGAGGCCTGTAATCGCTTGGTCGTCGCACAGCAGCACCGAGAGCTCGGCTCCCCGTTGGTGAATCGCGACCTCCGAAGCTGTGGCGCACGCGATCGCCCGTCGCACGATCTCCTCGGCTTCAGGCAGCATCCGCCACGCCTCCGATTCGATCAGGACATCGACCGCCGGCTCCGGTTCAGTACCTCCCAATGGAGAACTTTTCATTCCCTTCCCCCGGTGCGGAGAGGGCGCGGAGCGTTGTCGTAGGCAGCGACGATCTTCGCCACCAACTCGTGTCGAATGACGTCCTCGTGGGTAAACACAACGCGTCCGATCCCGTCCACGTCGGCGAGCAGCCGAACCGCCTCGGCGAGGCCAGAGGTCTGGCCGGTTGGCAAATCGACTTGACTGGGATCGCCTGTGACCACCATGCGGCTGTTCTCGCCCAACCGGGTCAGGAACATCTTCATTTGCATCGAGGTGGTGTTCTGCGCTTCGTCCAGGATGATGACCGCGTTGGCGAGCGTGCGGCCACGCATGAACGCCAGCGGTGCGATTTCAATTTCGTTCGTCTGCAGTGCGCGCTCGACGATGCGGGAGTCCATCAGGTCGAACAGAGCATCGTAAATCGGGCGCAGGTACGGATCCACCTTCTCGCGCATGTCGCCAGGCAAGAAGCCTAGCCGCTCGCCGGCCTCCACCGCCGGTCGCGACAGGATGATGCGATCGACTTCCTTACGTTCGAATAATGCAATCGCATAGGCGACCGCAAGCCAAGTCTTGCCGGTGCCGGCCGGACCAATGCCGAACACGAGCGAATTGCGGCGCAACGCCCTGATATAGGCGTCCTGACGGGCGGTACGAGCCCGCACCGGGCGCTTACGCAGGTTGATTTCCTCAAAGCTCCCGCGCGACGTCGTTGCGTCGAAATCGAACAGCGAGCCTTGCGCTATGGCGAGCCGGATCGCCCCCTCGACATCGCCCGTCGTGAGATCATGACCGCGCTTGAGCTCGTCATAAAGTCCTTCAAGAACGTGGCGCGCCTGCTCGCAGCCGTCCCGTGAGCCAGCGATGGAGACATGGTTGCCGCGCTGTTCCGCCACCACGCCGAGGCGGCGCTCGATCAGTGCAAGGTTTTGCCCGTATTGCCCGAACAACGCCGAAGCCAGCCGGTTGTCGTCGAATGTCACCACGATCTGGGTCGCGGCATCGGTGGTGACCGGACTCGCCACCAGCGATCCGGCATCGGGTGCGCGTCTTGCCAACGATCTAACCTCCTGTGCCGGCCAATGCCGGCTCCCGGGCCTCCGCGGAATGCAAAGTCCCAAACAGACTGTTCGATCCGACACCAGTGATTCGCACAGTTGCGATTTCACCGATCAACGATGACGGCGCCATGACCTGCACCGGCTGCAGGTACGGCGATCGACCGACCAATTGGCCAGGGATCCTCCCGGGCTTTTCGAGCAGGACTTCAAGGCTCCGCCCGATACAATTGCGATTGAATGCGCTCTGATGACGGTCGATGCAATCTTGCAGCCGGGCGAGACGCTCGACCTTCAGTTCGTCGGTGATCTGGTCCCGATGATCGGCCGCGGGCGTCCCCGGACGGGGAGAATACTTGAACGAGAACGCCCCCGCAAAGCCGACTTCGCCGACGATGCGCACGGTGTCGCTGAAATCCTCTTCAGTCTCGCCCGGAAAGCCGACGATGAAGTCCGACGTGAAGGCCATGTCGGGCCGGGCGGCGCGCAGCCGCCCGACCACGTCGAGGTATTCGGCCCTGGTGTGGCGTCGGTTCATGGCGGCGAGCATGCGGTCCGAACCCGACTGCACCGGTAGATGAAGCTGCGGCATCAGGACCTTCAGGTCGCGATGGGCGGCAATGAGATTTTCGTTCATTTCGCGCGGATGACTGGTCGTGTAACGAAGCCGAAGTACGCCCGGTACCTCGGCGAGGCGACCCAGCAGATAACCAAGCGTTGCCGGCCGGCCGTTTGCAGCCTCGCCATGATAGGCGTTGACGTTCTGCCCAATCAGGGTGATCTCGCGGACGCCCGCCCGCGCCAGGTTTTCCACTTCGGCCACAATCGTCGCGACGGGTCGCGACACCTCGGCGCCGCGCGTATAGGGCACCACACAGAATGTGCAGAACTTGTCGCAGCCCTCCTGAACCGTCACGAAGGCAGTGACGCCGCGGGAGCGAATTGCCGCAGCGGTCGCGGGCGCAAGGTGAGCGAACTTGTCCTCGATGGGGAACTCAGTATCCACCACCTTGGTGCCGCGCCCGACCTGCGCCAGCAGCGCTGGAAGCCGATGGTAATTTTGTGGCCCGATTACCACGTCGACCACAGGTGCGCGGCGCACGATCTCTTCACCTTCGGCCTGGGCCACACACCCCGCCACCGCGACAACGAGGTCGCGGCTTGCACGTGCTGCGTCGCGCTTGAGCTTGCGGATGCGCCCAAGTTCCGAATAGACCTTTTCGGCCGCTTTTTCCCGGATATGACAGGTGTTGAGGATGATGAGATCGGCATCCTCCAGAATAGCGGTTTCCGCATACGAGTCGCGCGTCAGAAGATCGATCATACGATGAGAATCGTAGACGTTCATCTGACAGCCGTAAGATTTAACGTGGAGCTTGCGCAAGCTCTTGGAATTCCTGAAAATTTTCCAAAAAACCACCGCGATCGACCAGCGGCCCCATAGCTCATATAGGGTTTTGCGCCAAAAAGGAATTACCTGCCAAAAGATGGGCAGTGTCCGAGCTATCAACGGTCAATGGATGAACCTGTAAGCGACGCACGACCTGAAAAAGGCTCGATGGGAGGGCGACAAAGCGGTCAACCGCGACGTGCGCCCGTGAGCCGCCTGATTATTACCCCTGCCGTCGATCGACGGCCTGCGTTCTACGATCCGTCGGCCAGTGCCGCCCGCCGGCCACGCAACACTCCGACGGTCAGCGTGCGGACCTCGCCTTCGAGGCATCGCGCCACGGTTTTGCGATCGAAAAATTCGTCATAGGCGACCGGGTCACCCCAGCTCACCACCACATCGATCGCACCACGTGCTACCAATTGCCGCAGATGAGGCAACAGCAATGCCCCGCCATACCAGGCCACCCGGCAGCGGCTTTGGCGCCCGAGCGGAAGTCCGAGCAGGGTCGTGTAGGCGACCGAAAGGGGCTGAATCCATACCCGCTTCACGTGCTCGGCTTCGGCGATCGCATCGCGCGCCGAGCCGATCAGGGCAGTGTGAAATGCGAGCACGCGATTGCCGTCGCTCGATGTCCCCTCTCCGAACAACAGAACCGGGTCGCCGTCGGCTAGCCGTCGGGCGATTTCGCCGTTCACGTCTCGCGTCTTGTGCCGCCGCGTCCGGTCGACGAATACTGAACGCTGCAGCTTGGCCAAAAGCCCGAAGATCGGCCAGGTGGCGACCTCGCGCTTGGCTACAAACACCACCGGCGCGACCGCCGTGATGACGGAAATGTCAAGCCAGGAGGTGTGGTTCGCGACGATCAGCAAGGGCCGCTCGTCAGTCCGGCGGCCCACCGTTGTGATACGAACGCCCAGAATCCAACATACGATTCCGTGATAGAACGTCGGAATGCGGCGGCGCACCGGCCAGTTCAGCCGCACCGCCAGCCACTGAAACGGCAGCAGTACCAAGGTGACGACGACGATCGCTCCGATGGAGAGGAAAGCCTGCAACTTCAGCCTCGGATTATGCACAAGAGCGCGCCGTCAGCGACGATACGATGTCAGCCTTTGGCCTTATCATCGAGCGGTACGGCATAGAGTTCGAGCCGATGGTCGACCAGGCGATATCCGAGTTGACGCGCCACTTCGGCTTGTAAACGCTCGATCTCCACGGATTCGAATTCGATCACTTCGCCGGTGCGCAGATTGATGAGATGATCGTGGTGGCTCTCGCGCAACTGTTCGTAGCGCGCTCGGCCTGCACGAAAATCATGTCGCTCCACAATGCCGGCATCCTCGAACAGCTTCACGGTGCGGTACACCGTCGAGATCGAAATCCGGCTGTCGATCAAGGCACAACGGCGAAACAATTCCTCGACATCCGGGTGATCCCCGGACCCGGACAGCACACGTGCGATGACTCGTCGTTGCTCGGTCATGCGCATACCCTTGGCAACGCACTGAGCCTCAATGTGATTGAGTTGCAGCTCCGTCATCCTGAACACCGCGGCGGATGGGGCGAATCCCAAATTTGTAAGAACATTCTAAAGTGATGGTCGAAATTCGTCCACCTGATCCGATCAGGCGAGATCGCGGCGTAACACCAAGGCGGTCCCGGCCTCTTTGCCGGCATCCGCATAATAGCTGTCGCGACGGCCAACCTCGCGAAATCCCAATCCCGCATAGAGGCGGCAGGCCGGCACGTTGCGTTTGTCCACTTCGAGAAACACCGAGTTGACTCCGTAGGCGGCGAGTCGGCGCAAATGGACGTCGAGCAATTTGCGTGCGAGTCCTCGCCCGCGATGAGGTGCGGCTACCGCGATCGAGAGGATCTCGGCTTGGTCGGCCGCCAACCGCGAGATCACGAAACCGGTGAGGCGTGAGATCGACACGGCGCGATCGGCAACCACATTGCTCTCGATCAGCAGCCGTTCGAATTCCTCCGCACTCCAACCGCGCCGGAACGCAGCGGCGTGCAGCACCGCAAACTGTTCCGCGTCCGGCGTGCCGGCGGGCGACACCGCGGATGCCGAATCCCCAAATAGCCACTCCAGCCAAGCCAATGGTGAGATAACGAAGAACGGAGGAATCATCGCCGCGGCAGAATACCCGCTTCCTGCGGATGCGCATCAGCCTCGCGCAAATAAAACGGCCTCACCGGGCTCGTCAGATCATCAGTTGCCGCGCCCAGCCGAGCGACCCAGGCGACATCCGGGGCCCGAACGGCGCTCACCAGCGGCGGCCGTCGCTCATTGTCGGGCCAGGCGTCTCCAATCAGTTTGGCGGCATTTCCAACAATTCGGGTCGGGCTCGCCATGGCGGTGCGAATCGCCTCGCGCATGGAAGCAAGCCGGGGCGCAATCAGGCTCCGTCCGCCGGCACCGAACAACTGCATGTAGACTTGATCATGTCTCGCATCAATGACGGCGAGCAGCGCCGTGCGCTCATCCGCTTCGAAAAACGGCGCTGCCAGCGCCGCCAGCGTCGTCAAACCGACTGCGGGCTTGCCGGTCGCGAGCGCGATGCCGCGGGCGGCCGCCACGCCGACGCGCAACCCGGTGAAGCTGCCAGGTCCGACCGTGACGGCAATGCGATCGATCTCGGCAAATTCGATATTGGCCGCGCTCATCACGGCGGCAATTAGCGGCATCAGGGCTTCCGCATGGCCTCGCATCATCGGCAGTGATCGGCTGATGATGCCGCCCGTACCTTCGGTATCGAGGACTGCGGCGGAGCACGCCTCCAGCGCCGTGTCTATGGCGAGGACGCGCAACGGTTCGCCCGCAATTGATTCGCCGGATCGGCAGTAACAACCATCACACGGGTCGGACTTCGACCACATCCGGCACGAAGTGACGCAACAGGTTCTGAATGCCGTGTTTCAGGGTCGCGGTCGAGGACGGGCAACCGGAACATGAGCCCTTCATGTGGAGAAACACGATGCCGTCCTTGAAGCCCCGGAACGTAATGTCGCCGCCGTCATTGGCGACTGCCGGGCGCACCCGGGTTTCGATCAAGTCCTTGATGATGGCGACCGTCTCGGCGTCCTTGCTATCGAAGAACTCGTCGACTTCATCCGATGTCCCCGTCGCCCGGCTGACCATCGGGGCGCCGGACATGAAATGCTCCATGATGGCGCCGAGGATCGCCGGCTTGATCTGTTGCCACTCGGCACTCGATTTCGTTACCGTGATGAAGTCGCTGCCGAGAAACACGCCGGCGACACCCGGAACGCCGAACAGCCGTTCCGCAAGCGGTGATTTCGCTGCATCCGCCGCACTCGGAATGTCGAGGACCCCGTCGGGCAACACCGGCCGGCCAGGCAGGAATTTCAGGGTTGCGGGATTTGGCGTCGCTTCGGTCTGAATGAACATCTGGATCTCCACTGCCACTTTGGGTTCAAGGCCCAAGGACAAATCACAGCATAAATGGGAGTTTCCGGCGGATAGGTCAACCGCCGCGCCGACCCTCAACTCATCGCGTCGAGTTCTTCGTCAGTCAGGTGCCCCGGCACGATGGCCACTGGAATCGGAAAAGTGCCCACCGTGCTGCCCAAATGGGAGACCAGCGGCCCCGGTCCCTCGGTGTCGACCCCTGCGGCGATCACCAGCACGGCGATATCCTCGTCCTCCTCGATCAGTTTCAGGATTTCTCCGGCCACCTCGCCTTCGCGGATCACGCATTCAGGGGTGATGCCGGCTATGCCGTTGGAGCGCGCCGCGAAGGTCGCCAGCATGGCGTTGGCTTCCTCATGGGCCTCCGCCCGCATGATGTCGGCGACCCCCAGCCACTGCTGACCGTGATCACGGTTTTCGATGACACGGAGCATGACTACGCTGACGCCAACCCGGGCGGCACGACGGCTCGCGTAATACACCGCGCGGTCGCATTCGGACGTGTCGTCAATGATCACCAGGAACTTCGCCTTGTGACCGACCTCGTAGCTCCTTCGCTTACGGCTCATCGAACCGGCTCATCGAACCTGTTGGGATTGCCGCCGTCCGGGATCGTGATCGGCGCATCATGGCGCAATGGTGCCACGACAGGTTGCCGCAGTACAAGAGAAGCCGGCGCCGAATCAAGTCCCGGCCACCTCGCTTTAGCGGTGGATGAATCCGATGATGTCCTTGACAGACTTCATGGTTTGGTCCGCAAGCACCGTCGCGCGGGCGGCGCCGTCGGCGAGCACGGAATCGATATAGGCGGCATCAGCGACGAGCCGCTTCATCTCGGCGCCGATCGGACCGAGCTTGGCGACCGCAAGTTCAACCAGCGCCGATTTGAAAGTCGAGAATTGCCCGCCGCCAAATTGTGCCAGCACCGTGGCCTTCGAGGCATTGGCAAGCGCCGCATAGATGCCGACCAGATTGTCGGCCTCGGGACGCTGCTGCAGCCCTTTTTCCTCCGATGGCAGCGGCTCCGGATCGGTTTTCGCCTTGCGGATTTTTTGCGCGATCGCGTCGGCGTCATCGGTAAGATTGATGCGCGAATAGTCGGACGCATCGGACTTCGACATCTTCTTGGCGCCATCGCGCAGCGACATCACGCGTGTCGCCGGCCCTTGGATCACGGGCTCGGGCAACGGAAAGAAAGCACTGCCCGCCCCCAAGGCGGCAATCGATTCGGCAAAATCGTTGTTGAATTTCTGCGCAATGTCGCGCGACAATTCCAGGTGCTGCTTCTGGTCCTCGCCGACCGGCACATGGGTGGCGCGGTAAACCAGGATGTCGGCCGCCATCAGATTGGGATAGGTAAAAAGGCCGACCGAGGCGTTCTCGCGGTCCTTGCCGGCCTTATCCTTGAATTGGGTCATGCGGCCGAGCCAGCCCATGCGGGCCACACAATTGAATATCCAGGCGAGCTCGGCATGTTGATGCACGCGGCTTTGATTGAATACGATATTCCGTTTCGGATCGATTCCGGCAGCCAGATAGGCTGCCGTGACCTCACGCGTGTTGTGCGCAAGTCCTTTCGGGCCGCCCCAAACCGAGATGGGCTGGGTCAACGCATGAAGATCAACGACGCAATAAATGCAGGAATAACGCTCTTGCAGTGCGACGAACTTCACGATCGCGCCGAGGTAATTGCCGAGATGCAGATTGCCGGTCGGCTGAACCCCGGAAAAAACCAGCTCGTTGAACGCCATCGCGCGGCTCCCTCGATTGCCTGCGGTCCATGCCACGGCACGGCGGCGGCAGGCAAGAGGCGGGCCGCCTAAAAGCGCTCGCGCATGGCGTGAACGAGACTCCTTACTGATGTTACGCCAAGCGCCTGCAGGGAGATAAGATAAACACCGAGGCCCGCAACGACCATGAGTCCGAGCATCGCCATGCGGGCGAGCGAGGAGCCCGAAACGTCAAGCCGGGCGGTCAATAACGCGTTGCCGCCCACGATGAGCCCCCCCATGACGAACGTCGACAGCACGATGCGTGGCGTCCGCCGCCACGCTTCGACTTCGATCCGCATCCAACCCCGCCGCCACAGGATGACGGCCAGCAAGGTCGCTCCGATCCAGCCGGACAGTGCGATCGCGGCCGCGATCCCGACATGGCCGTAATGCGGGAACAGAGCCAGGGCGCCAGTCACCGCGGTCGCGAGTCCGCACAGCGCCGTATACATCGGGGTACGCGTATCTTCATGAGCGAACGATACCGCGCCCATCACTTTCTCCAGGGAGTGCCCCGGCAGCCCCGCCGAAATCGCAGCCAGGGCGGCCGCCACCATGGCGGTGTCGTGGGGCCCAAAAGCGCCACGCTGAAACAGACCGCCCGCGATCGCCTCCGACAGCGCCGCGAACGCGACCGCGGAGGGTAACGACAGTGCGAGCGCGATCTCGAGCGCGCGCGATTGCGCGTCGGCAGTGTGCGCACCATCGCCGCTGCGTACGCTCGCCGCGATGGCGGGCCCCAACACCGAGGCGATCGCGATCGAGATGATACCAAGCGGCAACTCATAGAGCCGGTTGGCGTAGTAAAGCCACGACACCGCCGCCTGCGACGACGATGCCACCATGGTGCCCGCCATCAACTTGAGCTGCGGGATGCCGCCCGCGACGACGCCAGGAATCGCTTGGACCAAGAATCGCTGCACCGCCGGGGACAACGCAAGCGATAGACGGCGCGGGTGCGTTTCGAAACGCAGCCACGCTGCGCCGACGCAGAGCAGCTGCGCGATGCCGGCCACCGCCATTGCGGCGGACAGGACCGCCGCCGTACCAAACGTTGCCTGCGCGTCGAAGACGATGAGAGCGAGCACGACCGCGACCAGCACACCGTTGAACACGACGAGACCGAACGCCGCCGCGGCCACCTTGCCGGCCGCGTTCAGGGCGGACGCCGCCACGGCGACGATACCGGACACCGCAACATAGGGCATAGACAGGCGCACGAACTCGACCGCCAGCGGGAAGCGCTCGCCCTCGCCGCGGAAACCTGGTGCGAGGAGATGCACGATCAGCGGCGCGAATATCATGCATGCGACTGCAAGGCCGCACAGCGATGCCGCCATGGCGCCAAGCACCTCCTCGCCGAATTGGCGCGTCGCCGCGGGACCGTTCTCGTCGCGGATGCGCAACGACATCGGCACGAAGGCCGAATTGAGCGCGCCTTCCGCCAGCAGACGTCGAAACAGGTTCGGGATTTGCAGCGCTGCGAAATAGGCGTCGGACAACGGCCCCGCTCCGAGCACGGCGGCAATGCCGGCATCGCGCAGGAACCCAAGCAGGCGTGACATCAGGGTAGCGGCGCCGACTGTCGTGACATCGCGCGCAAGGGACATTCCGTAGCCTCCGAATCGGATCATAGCCGGGACCAGTGGGGCGCGTCATCCGGCGGCGGGGAAAAGCCCGTAACCGACGTTGCAACCGATGGGCTGCCCGCTATAGTGCGCGACCTTTTTTCCGCAGTTTGCCGCGTTCGACAGCAGCGAGCCCTTCATGACCACCGTGCGCTATGACGTCCTCGGCCTCGGCAACGCGATTGTCGACGTGATCTCCCGCACCGATGACGATTTCCTGCTTAAGCATGCGATGCGCAAGGGGTCGATGTCGTTGATCGATGAAACGCATGCTGCCCAGATCTACGATGCCATGGGGCCGGCGGTAGAGATCTCCGGAGGCTCCGCGGCCAATACCATCGTGGGGGTGGCGGGCTTCGGCGCCCGCGCGGCCTTCATCGGTCGCGTCAAGGACGATCCGCTCGGGACTGTGTTCGCCCACGACATCCGCGCTGCCGGCGTGGCATTCGATACGGCGCCTTCGGCGGAGGGGCCGTCCACCGGGCGCTGCTATGTGCTGGTCACGCCGGACGGCGAGCGCACCATGCACACCTTCCTCGGCGCTGCCCAAGACCTGCACCCGCGCGACATCGACGAACACGCGGTGGCAAGCGCCGCGATTACGTATCTCGAAGGTTACCTGTGGGATCCGCCCCACGCCAAGGAGGCGTTCCGCAAAGCCACGGCCATCGCCCACGAGGCCAAGCGGCAGGTGGCGCTGACCCTGTCGGATGCCTTCTGCGTCGACCGCTGGCGCGACGAGTTCCTGCATCTCCTTCGCTCCGGCACGGTCGATCTTTTGTTCTGCAACGAGGCCGAGTTGCATAGCCTCTACCAGACGGCGGATTTCGATACCGCGATCGCGGCTCTGCGCGGCGACGCGCGACGCGCCGTGGTGACTCGGAGCTCCGAAGGCTGCATCGTCATCGAAGGCCCGCAGACGATCGAGGCGCTGGCTTTTCCGGTGGATCGGGTGGTCGATTCTACCGGGGCGGGCGATCTGTTCGCAGCCGGATTTCTGTTCGGGGTGGCCCGCGGATTTGGCGATGACAGGGCGGCGCGACTGGGTGCACTGGCGGCCGCTGAGGTCATTTCACACCTCGGAGCGAGACCGGAGACTTCGCTACGCGTCCTCGCGGAAGAGAACGGATTGCTCAAATAAAAACGGGGCGATCGGGCGCCATTTGAGTTAAGCTCCGCGAGGCAAACTTCACGGAGCGTTCCATGGCCGCATCAACCTTTTTGACGCGACTGACGATCCTCACGGCGAGCTTGTTCTGCCTTGCCCGGACCGAGGCTTGCGCGCAATCCGCCGCGCCCCAGACGCCGGATGTCAAGCCCGAAATGACCGAAAGCTGTCCAGGTCTCGTGGCATCTGAGCGTCCGCAAGTCCTTCCGGCAGTAGTCCGACCGACGGCGCTTGCACCTAACGAGGCGCGGATCACCTATGTGGGCCATTCGACCTTTCTGATCGAGAGCCCGAAACTCGTGCGCATCGCCACCGACTTCAACGATTACGTGCGGCCGCCGGTTTTGCCCGACATCGTGACGATGAACCACGCCCACTCCACCCACTACACCGACCTGCCGGATCCGGACATCAAGTTCGTGCTGCGCGGCTGGCGCCCCGACGGCAAGCCGGCCAACCACGACATGACCTATTCGGATGTCCACGTGCGCAGCGTTTCCACCAATATCCGGGACTGGAATGGCGGCACCGAGCGAAACGGCAATTCGATCTTCATCTTCGAGGTGGGCAGCCTGTGCATCGCCCATCTGGGTCATCTCCACCACACCCTGACGCAGCAGCAACTCAACGATATCGGCCATGTCGACATCCTGCTCGTGCCGGTGGACGGCGGCTTTACCATGGATTTGGAAGGTATGGTGGAAGTGATACAAGCGATGAAAGCGCCGCTGATGGTGCCGATGCACTATTTCAGCACCTTCACGCTACGGCGGTTCCTGGAGCGCGTGAACCGCCAATACGAGGTCGAATTCGCCGAAACGCCGTCCCTGGTGGTGTCGAAGACGACGCTGCCGAGCAAGGGGAAATTCCTGGTGCTGCCGGGGCATTAGAGCGCGGTCGCATTGCGCTTCAATCTCTATTACTTGGAGTTCTTCTCATGCTCCCCATGCCGATCGTCGACCTGCTCGAACGTGGCCGCCAACTCGCTGCGCGGGGCGAGCGGGTCAGTGTGCTATGGCAGGAGCCCGAGTCGCTCGCCTTCGTGGCGCGTGGCCGCGAATACCGCTCGGAGTTCCACATCAATCCGGGCGACGAGGTCATGCTGATGATCAAGGGGGAGATGCGGTTGCATTACCGCACTCCCGGCGGCAAGGAGGAGATCGCCGTCGTCCCCGAAGGGTCGACCATCTATACGCCGGCCGGCACGCCGCATTCTCCGCGCTTTCCGCCCGATGCATATCTGCTGGTGATCGAACGGCAACGGCGGCCGGGCGAAATCGACCGGTTCCGCTGGTTCTGTCCGAGCTGTGATGAATTGCTGCATGAGGAAGCTGCTGAAGTGCACGATTATCGCGCCGATCCGGTGTCGAAGGCGTATGCGCGCTTCTTCGGCAATGAGGCGCATCGCACTTGCAGCGCGTGTGGCCACGTCATGCCGCAGCCGTAGCCCGCCCGTATCATCGGCGACGCGATATTCGCTGAACCCGGACAGGTCCATGCGTTGCGCGTGATCCCATCGCAACGGCCGCGACGTCATCCGCCGCGGCCGTTTCGAATTCCAATTGCCGCAGAATACTGGCGCGATCAGGCCGTATCGAAATCACCGCCGTCGCCCGAATCCCCAGTATCGAAGTCATCGGCGGTCTGGTCGTTCGGCTGATCGTCGTCATTGCCGCCGAGGAAGCTGCTGCGGCTGGAATCATCAGACGATGCCGCCCGCTGTCCGCTGCCGATGTCGTCCAGGCCCGCATCGCGGGCCAGACCGCCGCTGCCACGATCGCCCCCGCTGTCCCATGGCGATGATGCGTGCGCTGCGCCGGCGCCCGCATGGTCGTAATCCCCCGCGAAGCTTTGGTGTCCGCCCATCATGGAGCGGATGCCGTTGAGCAGCAGGCCTCCGCCGACTACGCCCGCCACGGTCGCGGCAGCAGTGCCGAGAAACGAGCTGCCGCCACCCATCATGCCGCCGCCCATGGGGGCGCCTGGCGGGTATCCGGCCTGCGGGTATCCGGCCTGTGGTGGATAACCGGCCTGTGGAGGAGGCTGGCTCGCGTCAGGCCGTGGGCCCCATACGCCGCTCGAACCCTGTCCGCCGGGCCGCACCGACGGAACCGAGGCCCGCGGCTGGTCGCGTCCCAAGATCGCGTTGCGCATATTGTCCAAGAAGCCACCGCCGCTCTCCGCAGGTGCGGCGATGGCATGTTCAAGCTCCTCGATGCGGGCATTGGCACGCTTGAGGGCTTCATCCTGCACCAGCACCGACTGCACCAGCGCATAGACGGAATTGGGAGCACGGCCGAGCCCTTCGCGAATCAGCCGTTCGGCATCGGGATCGCGACGCTGGCCTTCCAATGACGCAAGGCGGTCGAACAAATCCGCAACAAGCTGCTGTTCCTGCGGGGTCATCGTTCCTCTCCTTTGCCGGATGGCGTCCGGTCGCGCTGTCATATGGGGTGCCGCATAGCACCGGCAAATGGCCGATTGAGGGTGAGACAGGCCGCCGCACCAAACACCGCCCGTTCGCCAGATTGCGGCTTCGCCACCCGATTGCCGCAAAAAATCAGGCCAGTGCGATCCCGTGCGCAGTCAGCAGTGCCGGAAACCGCTCGCCGGAAAAAAATGCGTATTCCTGCTCACGCATGGTGGTGAAATCATCGAGCCGCTGCAATTCCGCATCCACAAATCCCGGATGGCACATCACGAGGCCGCCATCGGGCAGGCTTTGCAGAAACGCCCCGAACAGCGCCTCGAACTCGGCGGTGCGCCGGTAATTGTAGGTGCCGGCGAACGCGGGATTGATCCGAATTCCGCACGCGGCGGCGCGCGCCCGCAGGCGGGCGCTCAGGATATCGAGCAGGAGGCCCTTGGGGTCGCCCCATCGTTGCCGCAGCGGCACCGCGCGTCCGCACTGCCGAATCCAGGCGCCGGGCGCCATCCGCGTCATGGCGGCGAGAACTGCGTCGCTGACCTGCGGCAACAGGTGGACGTGCTGGTGTCCGTCGACGAAATCCGGCGGTCGGCCAAAGGCTACCCGGAACTTCGCGAACTGGCTTGTGGCTTCGACCGTCAGCGCATCAGGATCGAGCCGCCGGACCAATCCTGTCGTGAGGGTACGTGAAAGGCTCAAGAACGCGCCATCAGGGGCGACGGGCCGATAGGCGTGTGTCGCCGGCCGGAACGGCGCCGTCAGGGTGACGTGCAGCCCAATCGCGACGCGGCGGTCGGGTCCGCCGAGGTCGGAAAGCGCCAGCGCCTCGGCGGTTGAAAAGCTCGGCGCCGTCACCATCACGGATGTGGCGTTGATCCGGCCGCGCGCGATCAGATCCCGGATGGCGCGGTTGACCGCGGGCGAGATGCCGTAGTCGTCGGCGCATAGCCACAATTTTCGCAGACGCGATGACGCCGCCTTGCCGGGCGGGGCGGTGTGCGAAACTTGGCGCGCGGCGGCTTCGCCCACGAAGCTATTCCGCGGCGTCGCGCGCTGCGCCGTCTGCGGCACCGCTCTCGTCCTGCGCGCGCTTGACGGTGTGTTCGGCAACGAAATAGACCGGCCGATGTTTGATCTCGGACAGCACCTTGCCGATATATTCGCCCATCACGCCGATCATCAGGAGCTGGACGCCGCCGATCACCATGATGCCGATAATGAGCGACGGATAGCCCGGCACGGTGCGCT
>Ga0257161_1000040_pt1 | contig 30026 bp, 27 predicted proteins | sample NR01A_FD_185954 | JGI IMG/M metagenome (GOLD analysis project Ga0257161, IMG submission 185954) | Soil microbial communities from H.J. Andrews Experimental Forest, Oregon, United States - NR-01-A | ecosystem: Environmental > Terrestrial > Soil > Temperate forest > Bulk soil | place: USA: Oregon... | reverse complement strand
GATGGGCCAAGTGCGGATATCGTGGCTTCAGCGCAATCACGAAGCCGCCACCCTCAATCGTTGAAGCCTTTACCGTAAGGGATAATGTTTGGTTGGAGTGATGATCCCCAACGCCATCATATAGGGGGCAGTTCGCTGAAGTCGGCCATCTCTTGAACCTCCAGAAGGCTTGCTGATAATCGGGGATTGATCGTCATCAAACTAAACACCCGACTGTGAGTGAATTGGCGCAAGCATTTTGTTCAGCGACATGTGCCCGGCGGCACACTCCGTGTCCCATTCTTGAACCTGACGCGTGACTCCGCGAACCAATCTAAAAATGTTCGCTCGCGGAGTACTAAAATGGCAATCAGCGTCGTCCCGCGGTCTGCCTCTGTGACCATCACGGAGCCAATTCCCAAGCTGCCTTTTGTGGCCGCCTCAGGGATGCGGTTCATGGATACTGAACTGTATGCTGTTTGCCAGTGCCAGATCACTGGCCTGCCAACCGACAAGCCGCGCGGCTGGACGCTGGGAACAATCCAGCTTCTTTGGGTGACGACGAACTGGGCTTACTATCGGGGTCAAAATAATGGCGACGGGGACTGCTTCCTGCAGTACGCTCGCCCCCCAGCGCGGCCCGAGCAAGAATGTCGCGACACTTATTCCTCCGGGTCAATCTTTGTAGAGACCATGCCGCAATTCGGTATCTTCCAATTTGTCGCTCAAAACTTCTATCGGTTCCCGATCATCATGACAGCCAGTTTCAAGGATCAGCCGGTCATCACGCATCCGCTCACCCGCTTCAATTCCCTTACCAGCAAAACCAACTTTCTGAGAGAGGTGCAGATTGAGTGGCACTTCTGCACCGTTTTCAGCCTGCGCAACCCCGAACCCCTGCGGGGAAGTGATGCGGGAGGCGTCGCCGGAACCTATACCCATCTGAAGCACTTCTTTTGGAACCAGCACTGGCATGTGCAGTGTGAGCCCACCGACTATGCCAATCTCACCAAGCTGTGGACGATCACCCCGATGGGGGGGGGGCAGTTGGGAAAAAGTGCCCGAGTCAGTGACGTCTTCGACGGCGGCCCCACCGATCCGAAGCTCACCAACATTATCACCGCCGGAGGGACGCCAAACTGCATGGTTTTGGGTAAGAAGGCCATTCAAGCCCCGAACATACAAGAGAGCGCCGTATGGAAAAACTATGACGTCCGGCGCTAGACGCCCGATTCATTCGGATTGAAGAATAGCCGCTTGGCGATCACAGAGGATCGGTGGCGATGGTCTGTGCAAAAATCAAGAATTGTGACGAAGCGCCATTGGCCTTAGAGCCAGTGACTTCCATGTCTGGATTGGGTCATAAGCTGCCGCGCCAACTTGTTTGATTGCTGCGCCGCGGCAATCTTGGCCCGGGCTATCAGGCGGGGACATGGCATCCGAGGGACGTCTGCTTAACCTTGGATTGCCATCGAAACTCTTCAGCCCCGGCGAGCGACGCAATCGGGATTTCTACGCCCGAGGCGTTCCGTGGAGCGACTTGTGGCGAGCCTCGCCGTTACTTCAACATCTCCGCCAGCCGCTTCGTCAATTCCGGCGGCGTCCGGTAGAGGTCCGCTACCAGTGCCTGGATGCGCTCGCCCGATACCGGCGTGATCTCCAGCTTCGAGCGCTCCGCATCGGCAAGAAATTCCTTGTCGGCCATCGTCGCCATGAAGGCGCGGCGCAGTGCCGCGACGGTTGCGGGCGGCACGCCGGGCGGCGCCAGGTAGGGCCGGCCCATCACCTGGCGGGCGAACACGAACTTTAAGAGCCGGCGCTGGTCCTCCGTCTGGGCGAGGTCGGTCACCAGCGGCACGTCCGCAAGCTCGGGATGCTTGGCGAGCGCGAACTGCACCAGGATCGCGACCTTCTTCTGCGCCAGCCAGTCCGGGTGGGCGGCCTTTATGCTCGAATAGGACCAGCCGCAACGGCCCTGCAATTCACCGCGTTCCATCGCCAGCACGGCGTCGTTGCCGCCGGGATAACCGGCGATGATCTTCAGCTTGGCGCCGAGCACGCCCGCCAGCACCTTGGGAAACTGGATGGTGTCATCGCCCGGCCCGGTGCCACCGATCAGCAGCTCCCGATGCAGGAGATCGTCGAAGGTCGTGATGCCGACGGTGTGCCAGGCAACGCACACGCTGACCTCGTCATTGGCGCTGCCGATCCAGTTGAATTTCGTACCGTCAAACTGGGCGCCCGGCTGTCCCAGCAGAGGATCGATCGCGGTGCCGCGGCCGATGGTGCCGAACGCCGTGCCGTCCTTGGGGGCGACGTTGTAGAGCCAGTTGGCGAAACGGATGCTGGCCGCGCCTTCCATGTTCTTCGGCACCACGGTCGGGTTGCCGGGCAGATATTTGCCGATGTGGCGGGCCAAGAGCCGCGTGTAGAGGTCGTAGCCGCCTCCGACCGTATAGCCGGTATAGATGTCGATCGTTTTGTCTTTGAAGGTGGTGGCCGTATCCTGGGCGGGCGCCGCAGTGAACCACAGCACCCCAGCTGCGCACAGCGCCACCCGCGACATCCGCAGTGTGCGGTTCATGACGCCCTCCTCCACGGCATTTAGGAGAGCGTCGCAAGAAAAGGAGCGCGGATCAACCGCGCTTCCTGCAACGTCAAAACCTGGATCACGCGGGACTGACCGCGGCGCCGGCGGCCGAACTCGTCAGAATCAGCGATTGCCTGCTCCGGCCGATGGATTCCCTGCGCAGGCGGAAAGATTCCCTGCGGCGCCCCGAGAAAATTCCCTGCCTCGCAAGGACAGGGAATTCGCTACAAGCCGTTGGAATTACTGCATCAAGTTAAGCCGGAACGGCGGAATCTGCATGGATTGCGAACAGTTTCCCTGGCAAATTCGCTGCCACAGGGAATTCGAGATGGAGATCGGTTCTTTAGCGCTCCACGCACATGGCAATGCCCATGCCGCCGCCGATGCACAGCGTGGCGAGGCCTTTCTTGGCGTTGCGCTTTTCCATCTCATAGAGCAGCGTGACCAGCACGCGGGCGCCGGACGCACCGATCGGATGCCCGAGCGCGATCGCGCCACCGTTGACGTTGACCTTGCCGGTGTCCCAGCCGAGGTCTTTGTTGACGGCGCAGGCCTGGGCGGCGAAAGCCTCGTTCGCCTCGATGAGATCAAGGTCGCCGATCGACCAGCCCGCCTTCTTGAGGGCCGCGCGAGACGCCGGGATCGGCCCCGTGCCCATGATGGCGGGATCGACGCCTGCGTGGGCCCAGGACACGATGCGGGCCAGCACCTTGCGGTTCTCCTTGGCGGCCTCGCTCGCCTTCATCAGCACTACCGCGGCGGCGCCGTCGTTGATGCCGGACGCATTGGCGGCCGTGACGGTGCCGTCCTTGGCGAAGGCGGGGCGCAACTTACTGATGCCGTCGAGCGTGGTGCCGTGCTTGGGAAATTCGTCGGCGTCGACGACGATGTCGCCCTTGCGCGCCTTGATGGTGACAGGCACGATCTCGTCCTTGAACCGGCCAGCCTTCTGGGCCGCTTCAGCCTTGTTCTGCGAGCCCACCGCAAACTCATCCTGCTGCTGACGGGTGATCTGCCACTGCCGGGCGACGTTTTCGGCGGTGTTGCCCATGTGGTAGCCGTTGAAGGCGTCCCACAGGCCGTCCTTGATCATGGTGTCGACCATTTCGAAATTGCCCATTTTGACGCCACCGCGCAGATAGGCGCAGTGCGGCGCCATGCTCATGGACTCCTGGCCGCCGGCCACCACGATGTCCGAATCCCCGTTGAGGATGGCCTGGTAGCCCAGGGCGACCGCGCGCAGGCCCGAGCCGCACAGCTGGTTGACGGCCCAGGCCGGACTCTCGACCGGGATGCCGGCCGCGATCGACGCCTGCCGGGCCGGGTTCTGCCCCTCGCCGGCTGTCAGAATCTGGCCCATGATCACTTCGGATACCCGGGGCGTGTCGATACCGGCACGTTCCAGGGCGGCCTTGATGGCGACCTTGCCGAGCTCATGGGCCGGCAAGGCGGCGAACGCACCATTGAACGCTCCGACCGCAGTGCGGGCCGCGCCAACGATGACGATGTCATCTTTCATTATAAGTCTCCTGTTCGATTGTTTTTCCGGCGCCCGTGGATGGCAGCGGAAGCAAGACTCGTGGCAGTTCCCGCTTTAGTCATGGCCGGGCTCGTCCCGGCCATCCCGATAATATGGCACTGTGCCATCCTGATCGAGATCGCCGGGACAAGCTCGGCGATGACGCCATGAGATTGCCCTTTGCCATGAGCCGCAGCAGTTGGCTGGCCGATGTGTGTTTTCCGAGCGCGATCGGCGCGTGACTGCCGGGGATCGCAGGTCGATCGGCAGAGTTAACCATGGTCAATGCCGCCGTCTCCGCGCGCTGTCAATTGGGCCCAGCACAGCATCGTCGTGCCACGGCCGGCGCCCCGAGATCGGGGGCAAGACGGGGGCCGTCGGGAGATATGTGGCGGCTGCCCACAAAGTAGTAGCCCATTGTCATGAAACGTCATATTTTTGACGTGGATGCAGAAAAACGCTACCGAAACGTCACCGGGATCGAAACCACGCCATGGACCAACCCGGACCGCCAGTGCTTGTTAAGAGATATGCAGGGCAACGGCTCTATCGTCCTGCGACGAGCACCTATCTGACCCGCGGCGATCTCATAACCATGGCGAACAACGGCGCGAAATTCGTCGTCATCGACGCCCACACTCACGACGACGTGACATCTTTGTACCAGCCCATCATCGCAGACGTAGAGCGTTGAAGACCATGGCCAAGCCCGAAGAGCCGATCGTCATTAAGAAGTACGCCAACCGGCGACTCTACAACACCGGAACCAGCACTTACGTGACGCTGGAGGACCTCGCCGGCATGGTCAAGAACGGCGAGGATTTCGTCGTCTACGACGCCAAATCGAGCGAGGATATTACGCGGTCCGTCCTCACGCTGATCATCGTCGAGCAGGAGAGCAAGGCTGGCCAGAACCTTCTGCCGATCACATTTCTGCGCCAGCTCATTCGTTTCTACGGCGACAGCATGCAGATGCTGGTGCCGCGTTATCTCGAAGTTTCGATCGAATCGCTCACCCGCGAGCAGGAGAAGTTTCGCAAGCACATGAGCCAGGCCTTCGGCGCTGGTCCGTTCGCTCCGCTGGAGGACCAGGTGCGGCGGAACATGGAAATGTTCGAGAAGGCGTTTACGATGTTTGCGCCGTTCGCCCGGCGGGAGGCGCAGGCTGGGAAGGGCGATCAGGCGGCCGAGACTGAAAAGCCGGCGGCTCCGGCTGGCGGCGAGATCGACGATCTTAAGCGCCAGCTCGATGACGTGCAGAAGCGGCTCGACCGCCTGAGCGAGAAGAAGGGCTGACCGGGGAAGGCCGGTCATCCGGGCGCAGATTTTCGCGGCCGGCCGCCAAGCCCACCGTTCTTACGGCTTGCAGTGGATTTAGCGGCAGAGCGGCCGCCGCGCTCCCGTTCAGGCAAGCGAGCAGCCATCCAGCGCCTAGAGCCAAAGACCCCTTCCAACAGGGACGGCAAATAGAGATCGGCATCGACTTTGGGGAAGTGAAGTCCCAGACCGGACGGACTGATTTCGATAGGGTCAAGCTGCGCCGGCTTCGCGGTTTCCAGCCCCTGCGTATCGTGCGGCGAGAATCCAATGTCGATGCCGCTGCTCAATCTCACGACAACGCGGTCGCTGCGGCGGTCGTAGGTGGCCGAGACGGCTGTTGGGCCGGCGTCACGCAGGCGGCCGGCCCTCACATTGGCTCGCTCAGCCTCATCACGGCTCACCATGCAATCTCTTCCCATTCTCGCAATCTTGCGTGCCTACATGAATGCACAAAACCGTGAGAGCCGATGACGTTTCAATACCCGATCGCGCAGCCGTCCTTGCGGCCGTCCGACGCACCGATGAGCAGTCCGCGCCGCCAGTCGATGGCGACCGCCTGGGCGCCGCCCCAGGGCCGCTCCCGCACCGCGACCTTATGACCGCGCTGCTTCAGTCCATCGATCGCCGCCGCTGAAATCCCGCGCTCCAAGATGGTGGCGTCGGCCTCGTAAAATACCCGCGGCTGGTCGATCGCGGCCTGCAGATCCATGCGGTAGTCGGTGAGATTGGTGATGAGGTGGGCGTGGCCCATCGGCTGGAAGTGCGCGCCCATGACGCCGAATGCGAGCTCGCAGCGGCCGTCCCGCACCCCGAGCGCCGGAATGATGGTGTTCATCGGTCGTTTCGACGGGCCGATGGCATTGGGATGATCGGGGTCGACGACAAAGCAGGCGCCGCGATTGTGCAGCACGATGCCGCTTTTCTCCGTTGCGATCCCGGAGCCGAACTCGCTGAACAGTGAGTTGATGAAGGACACTGCCATGCGGTCGCGGTCGACCACGGTGAGATAGACGGTATCGCTGCCGGGCGTCGGCGCGTCGGGCAAACTTACCCGCTTGCGGGGATCGATCTTGCCGGCAAGCTCGCGCGCAAAGCCCTTGTCGAGAAGCGACGATGTGCCAACCCGCATGAAAGCCGGATCGGCCAGGTGCGTATCGCGCACCGCATAGGCCAGCCGGGCGGCTTCGAGTGCGATGTGGAGGCGCTCCGCTCCGTTGGGATCGCGTGAGGCGAGGTCGAAATTCTCCAGGATATTGAGCAGCACGAGGGCGACGAGCCCCTGCCCGTTGGGCGGCAGCTCGACGACGGCGAGCCCGCGATAGTCGGAGGAAAGAGGGGTCACCTCCTCGCCGCGATGATTGGCGAAATCATCCCGCGAGAGCCAGGAACCGCGTGGCGCCAGCGTCGCCACGATCTCGGCGGCCGCATCCTCATAGAAGGCTTTCGGCCCGTGCACTGCGATTGCTTTCAACGTGGCGGCAAGCGCCGGGAACCGCATGATGTCGCCCGCGGCCGGCGCTCTCCCTTCCACGAGAAAATGGCGCGATGCGCCCGGATCGGCGCGCAACGCCTGTTCCGAAAAGGACCAGTCAAAGGCGATACGCGAGGCTACGGGAAACCCGTATTCGGCATAGCGAATCGCGGGGCCCAGGGCGCGGTCGAGCCCGAAACGGCCATGACTTCGAAGCACGGCCGACCACGCCTCGACGGCTCCAGGTACTGTGACCCTATGGGGCGAATGGGGATCGATGGCGCGTATGCCCTGGTCCCAAAGGATGTCGGCGCGCGCCGTCGCGGCGGCGCGGCCGGAACCGTTGTAACCCCAAATCGGCGCTCCGGGCTTCGCAACGAGGCAAAAACAATCGCCTCCGATGCCGGTCATATGGGGCTCGACGACCGCAAGCGTAGCCGCCGCCGCGACCGCGGCATCGGCCGCTGTGCCGCCCGCCTTGAGGGTATCGATCGCCACCTGGCTCGCCAGCGGATGCGAGGTTGCCGCCATGCCGTCGCAGGCAAATACCGCCGAGCGGCCTGGACTATGGAAATCACGAGGCATTCTACTGTTGACGTTCTGGAATACGCGAATACGCGTTGGAGTTGCCCCCTTCCATACCCTCCCCGCTCGCGGGGGGAGGGTAGGGAGGGAGAGGCCCCGGCACCCTCAGGCCCCGGCACCGCCACCACCAGCCTCATCGAGGAGGACGTCGCGCCGGGCGACCGCAGCCCGGACGCTAACACCAAAACTGGCGGCGACGTCGACGAAGCTGATGACAAGCAACAGGAAAAAAGTACTCGACACAACGGCCTTGACCGTCATGAACTCAATCAGCATGCCGACGAACAGGACCATCGAGAGCACGTTATCCAGGATGGTGCGCCGGCCTGTGCGGCGGGCCGATTTCAGCATGTCGATCAGGAGTATGACAACCGAACCCGCAACAATCGCGTCGCTTGGCGTGATTCCCCATTCACCCCCCGAAATCATGTAAACATGCCAGATCTCGTTGGTCCACGAGAACCCCGGCATGAGGAACACCACCAGGTTGTAGATCGCGAACGGAAACACCAGCAGCGGCACGCCGATCGGGAACATGGGGGGGCCGACCTCCGAAGGCAAGCGGTGCGTCGCAGCCTGGGCACCGCTCTTTACTGCCCCCGGAAGGTAACACCGCAAGCCAAAGGCCGTTCACGCCTCGGTTTTCGGCTTAAGAACCTGGCGGCCGCGATACATGCCGGTCTTGAGGTCGAGGTGGTGGGGACGGCGTAATTCGCCCGAATCCTTGTCTTCCACATAAGTCGGTTGCTTCAGGGCGTCGGCGGAGCGACGCATGCCACGTCGCGACGGCGACGTCTTTTTCTTAGGGACAGCCATGGAGGGTCTCCTTGCAGTACTTGGAACGGCGCGGTACGCACCCGCCCCCACGCTCCCAGGGTATAGAGTGGGGCAATGAAAGCCGGGCTTATAGTGGATGAACCGTCGAGTGACTAGGGGCAAAGAAATGGCAAAGCGCAGCAAGGGAACGGTCGGCGTCGTGGGGCTGGGTAACATGGGCGGCGCGTTTGCGCGGCACCTCGCCGCGGCCGGCTGGCGGGTGCTGGGTTTCGACATTGATGCGGCCCAGGGGCGCGCCGCCGCGCGCGCCCGGGTCGAAATCGCGCCCGTGGAAACGCTCGCGGCAGTTGCGCCGGTGATCATCCTGAGCCTGCCGAATCCGCACGCCCTCGATGCCACGGTCGCAGCAATCACCCGGCATGAGCTTCCGGCCAGGATCGTGGTCGAGGCGAGCACGTTCACCCTCGACGACAAGCAGCGCGCCGAAACCGCGCTACGCAAAGCCGGCCACGTGATGCTCGATTGTCCGGTGAGCGGCACCGGCGCCCAGGCCGCCGTCAAGGATATCGTCATCTACGCCAGCGGGGACGCCAAGGCGATCGCCAAAACCGCGCGCATGTTTTCCGAGTTTTCCCGTGCGACTTTCAATGTGGGCGATTTCGGCAACGGCAGCCGCATGAAATACGTCGCCAACCTGCTCGTCACGATCCACAACGTTGCCTCGGCAGAGGCGATGGTGCTCGGAATCAAGTCCGGGCTCGATCCCCAGATGGTCTACGACCTGATCCGCACCGGCGCCGGTACCTCGCGGGTGTTTGAACTGCGCGGCCCAATGATGGTGCAGGACCGCTATGACGATGCCAGCATGAGCATCAAGCTCTACCACAAGGACATTGCGGTGATCGAAAATCACGCCGCCAAGCTCGGGGTTCCGACCCCGTTGTTTTCCGCCAGCATTCCGGTTTATTCCGCAGCCCTCTCGATGGGATATGGCGCGCAGGATACCGCGTCGGTATGCGGGGTGCTGCAGACCATGGCGGGGGTCAAGCGCAGTAAACCGGGCAAGCGTTCCAAACGGCGCTACGTTCTTCGTAGGTTGGGTTGAGCGCGGCGAAACCCAACAACGCCTTGTCGACGCGGTTCCTCCCTGATGGGTTTCGCTACGCTCAACCCATCCTACTGCTTGGGCTTTAAGGAGTAACCCATGTCCCTGGGCGAGAACGCGCCGCGCCGCGGCGGTCGCAGGACGCACCTGCCGCGCAGCGGATTTCGCGACGGCATGCATATCGACTGGGACGTTCCGATCGCCATGGATGACGGGCTGGTGCTGCGGGCGGATGTCTACCGGCCCGCCAAGGTCGGCAAATTTCCTGTGATCCTGAGCTACGGCCCATATGCCAAGGGGCTGGCGTTTCAGGAAGGGTATCCGAGCGCTTGGCAGCGTATGGCGCAGATGCATCCGGACGTCACTGCGGGCTCGACCAACAAGTATCAGAACTGGGAGGTGGTCGATCCGGAGAAATGGGTGCGGCACGACTATGCCTGCGTGCGGGTCGATTCGCGCGGCTGCGGCTGCTCGCCTGGCGTGATCGACCACTTCTCACCCCGCGAGACCAAGGACTTCTACGACTGCATCGAATGGGCCGGCGTGCAGCCGTGGTCGAACGGCAAAGTCGGGCTCAGCGGGATATCGTATTACGGCATCAACCAGTGGCACGTGGCGTCGCTGCAGCCGCCGCACCTTGCAGCCATTTGCGTGTGGGAGGGGGCGGCGGACTGGTACCGCGACATGACCCGTCACGGCGGAATTTTATGCACGTTCTGGAAGAACTGGTACGACATGCAGGTCAAGACCGTGCAATATGGCGCGGGAGAGCGCGGCAGGCGCTCGCCCGTGCACGGAGAGCTGGTATGCGGACCAGAGGCGCTCGGCGAGGACCAGCTCGCCCGCAACCGCACCGATCTCGGTCATGACATTCTCGCCCATCCCCTCGACGACGCATATCATCGCGCTCGCTCGCCCCTGTGGGACAAGGTCGCGGTGCCGTTGTTTTCCGCCGCTAATTGGGGCGGCCAGGGCCTTCATCCGCGCGGGAATTTTGAGGCCTTCGTGCAGGCTGCATCGCGGCACAAATGGCTCGAAGTCCACGGCGGCGAGCACTGGACACATTTCTACACGGATTATGGCCGCAAGCAGCAGCTGCGGTTCTTCGACCATTTCCTGCAGGGTAAGGACAATGGCTGGGACAAGCAGCCCAAGGTCCTGCTCCAGGTCCGCCATCCAGGCGAGAAATTCGTCGCCCGCGCCGAGGACGAATGGCCGCTCAAGCGCACCAAGTGGACGAAGTTTCATCTCGACGCGGCGGACGGCCTGCTGAAGGCCGGCGCTGCTGCGGCCAAGGCCACGCTGAGCTTCGACGCCATGGGCGACGGCGTCACGTTTATGACGGCGCCGCTCGCTGAGGCGACGGAAATCACCGGGCCGGTCGCCGCGAAGCTGTTCGTGTCGTCGTCGACCAGCGACGCCGACCTGTTCCTGATCTTGCGGGTGTTCTCGCCCGACCTCAAGGAAGTGGCGTTCCAGGGCGCGATCGATCCGCACACCCCATCGCCCAGGGTTGGTTGCGCGCCTCCCACCGCGCGCTTGATGACGAGCGGTCGCTGCCCTATCGGCCCTACCATGCCCACGATGCCGAACAGCCCCTTCGGCAGGGCGAAGTCGTCGAACTCGACATCGAGATCTGGCCAACCTCGATCGTAGCGCCGCCCGGATACCGCATCGCTCTCACCATTCGCGGCAAGGACTACACGTATGGCGGCGCAAGCGGCGGCAAGCTTTCGAATTTCAAGAACGAACTGACCGGCTGCGGCCCGTTCCTGCACGACGACCCGCAAGATCGCCCGCCGGAGATTTTCGCCGGCGTGACCACACTGCATTTCGGACGGAAGACGCCGAATTACCTGCTGCTGCCCATCATTCCGGCAAACCTGGAACGCAAGGCCATCGGCACGGTGAGGACGAGGCGATAGCCGGTAGGGCGCAATAAGCGCACCGCATTGCGCCCCCCTCGCCGAAGTCGTTGTCGAGCATCGACCGTCTTTCGCGCCGGAATGGCGCAATGCGCGGAGTTTATCATCGGGCCGGCCAAAGGCCGGACCCGGTGGCTTATTGCGCCCTACGGGCTACGGGCCTGGCGCGGACGATGACACCCAATGAACTTTCGCGTATCGCATCGGCACTGCATCAATACGAAAAAGGGACTTGGTATGCCGCAGGACTGGAATCGTTACGGCCCTACCGCCGCGCGCCCGCAAGGCGCCACGCCCGGGCGGGCGATGCGGCCGCAAAGCATGACCATCGACATCCATTCACACATCGCGATCCCGCAGGCGGCGGAGCTCGTCAAGCCGCATCTCGACCCGGCGGCCATTCCGCTCATCAATTTCGCGACGCCGGAGACCAAGGCCCTCAATGCACGCCAGGACAGCGACCGCCGCGGGCTGATGACCGGCCACGAGGACCGCCTTGCCGACCTCGACGCCATGGGCATCGACCTGCAGCTCGTGATGTGTCCGCCGCCGCAGTGCTATTACACGGTTCCGCTGGAAATCGCCGTCAAGGCCGCCCGGATTATCAATGACGGCGTCGCCGCCTATGTGGCGGCAAGGCCCGACCGCTTCGTGGCGCTCGGCACGGTGCCGATGCCGGACGGGAACGAGGCGGCGCGCGAGCTTGAGCGCTGCATGACGCAGCTTGGGTTCAAAGGCGTGCAGATTCTCACCAACGTGGCCGGTAAAGAACTCTCCGACCCCCCCTTCGCGCCGTTCTGGAAGAAGGCCGAGGAACTCGGCGCCGTCGTGCTCATTCATCCCAACGGCTTCACCGAGGCGCGACGCTTCTCCCGGTTCTACTTCAACAACGTCATCGGCAACCCGCTGGAGACCACGATCGCGCTGCACTGTCTCATCTTCGACGGCGTGCTCGAGCGGCACCCCGATCTCAAGATCATCGCGGTCCACGGCGGCGGCTTTCTGGGCGCCTATCCGGGCCGCATCGACCATGCCTGGGGGGCGCGCAGCGACGCAAGGGGCGACTTGCCAAAGCCGCCGTCGACCTACCTCAAGAAGATCTATGTCGACACAGTGGTGTTCACGCCGGAGCAGCTCACTGCGCTGGTCGCGACCTTCGGGATCGACCACGTGCTGATGGGAACGGATTACCCCTACGACATGGCCGAATACGAGCCGCTGCAACATTTGGCGGCAACGGTGAGCCTTGACGACGCCGCCCGCGCTGCCATCGCGGGAGGTAATGCGAAGAGGCTCCTGGGGGTGTGACGTGTTTCGTGTCGTCAGTTGACGCGTGACGAATGCGTTTGAGCAGCGTAAATTCGTATCAACGATAACACTCTGTCGCCGAACACCGGTTCGTGCGACGCGCTGCACTGAGGGAGCGGACATGCCCAATTCACCAAAAGTCGTTCTTGCGGCCGGCATTTTGTCCGGCCTCGTCGGCGCTGCGGCGGGGCCGATGCTCGCCGCGGAACCAGGCGGATCAGCGCCTGATTTTTCATCCAACAACGCTGCATGGGTTCTGACCAACGGTGACTACATACCCGTCCCGGGTGGACCCGGCCCGACCCGAAACGATCCCGCTCATCCCTACGTCACCAACAACGTCTTCCGGAGCACCGGAGCCCAGCCGACATTCCGCATTGCCGATCTCACCAATCCCAACATCAAACCGTGGGCCAAGGAGGTTATGAAGCGGGAGAACGGGAAAGTGCTCTCCGGCGGAATCCCCTATGGGGCAAGAGCGAGTTGCATGCCGGCAGGTGTTCCCGCCTTCATGGCCTTCGCAGTCGTGGAGCCGATCCACTTCATGCAAACGCCGAAGGCCGTAACGATGATCTTTTCGGGCGATGCGCAGGTTCGCCGCGTGTTTCTCGACGTGCCGCATTCGCCGAACCCGAAGCCGTCCTGGTACGGCGAGTCGGTCGGCCATTACGAGGGCGATACGCTGGTGGTGGATACTGTCGGAATGAACGACAAGACTTATTTGGACAATTTCCGCACGCCGCATACCGAGAAGCTACATGTGGTCGAACGTTATAAATTGGTTGACGGCGGCAAGACGCTGCAAGTGACGTTCCGGGTCGAGGACGCGGACACGTTCTACGAGCCCTGGTCCGCAATCAACAACTTCACGCGGGTCCAGATGCCCATGCATGAGGAAGCTTGCGCCGAAAACAACCAGCATTTGTTCGACTACCACATACCGATTGCCGACAAGCCGGACTTCTGAGCACGCCAACCCTTCCCTTCCTCGCTTGCCGGGAAGGAAAGGGGCAGATTTTTTGGGGCGGCCGACATCCCGAGTATGATTCGAATGTTGAACCTTCTGTCCGTGCGCGGTGTCCATGCATCTCCAAGGCTAATTGAATGGGTGCGCAGCGCCTCTATCGCCCTGCTGGCGCTCGTCTTCGTGTCACCTGTCGTCGCTGAAAAGGGCAAGCTGCGCGAACGGCTCACGCCCGAGGTGATGGCGGTGGTCTTTCCCGGCGGGGCCGAACGGCTCGGACCGGAGGAAGGCTCGCCGCCCGCGATCGCGGTCTACAAGGGTGACAAGGCGGTCGCCTACGTGTTCTCGACCCTCGATATCATCGCGGCTCCCGGTTACTCGACGACCCCGTTCGACGTGATCGCCGGCGTCGATCTCGACGGTCGCATCACTGGCGCCAAGGCGGTGTTCCACAACGAGCCCTACATCGTTCACGACGCCCAGCGCCAGCGCTTGCTCGATACGTTTCTCGCCCGCGAGGCGGGCAGGCCGCTGCGCGGCGGCGCCAATATGCTGCCGCCGGACTTCGTCGCCGGCGCAACGATCAGCACGCGCGCCATGCGCGCCGCTGTCAGCATTACCGCGGGACTGGTGCTGCGCCCGCGCCTCGCGCGGCCCCCCGCGGTGGTCGCGGCCCCGGGGGGCGCGGCTCCGGCCCCGGCTCCGACCCTCGATGTCGACAGCTTCAGCCGCAAGTCGTGGGAGGCGCTCCTCGCCGCCGGTGCCGTCGTGCGCCGGCGGGTGACTTCGGGCGACGTTGCGGCGGCACTCGCCGAGGCGGGTGCGCCGGCTGCGCAGCTCGAGGTGCCGCTGGGCAGGAGCGACCGGCTCTATATCGAATTCGCGACGGCGCTGTTCACGCCGGCCGCTATCGGCGGCAATCTGGTCGGCATGATCAATTTCGAGGATTTCAAGCGCAAGATGCCGACCGACGCCCAAGCGATCTTCATTGCGTCCAACGGTCCTTACAATTTTCTCGGCACGAGCTACTTTCAGAGCTCTGACCGGCGCTTCGATCGCCTGAGGGTCGTTCAAGATGGGAAGACGTTCGAGTTCCGGCAGGACGACTACCAGTGGGTCAATCCTTTCGGCGAGGGCATCCGGGGTCAGGAGGATGCCGGGCTGTTCGCGCTGCCCGCCGATTCGCGCTTCGATCCTCTAAAGCCGTGGCGGCTCGAACTCCTGGTCAACGGCGAGGTCATTGGCCCGGGCGCTACGCCGGTGAGGGTCGCATTCGGGCTCGACTACAATGTTCCCGACTTGCAGGCCCTCACCACCAGCCTTGACGATACGCGTCGCGCCCAGCTGCCCCCAGCCTCGCCGCAAGCGGGGGCAACGGCTGCTGGAGCCGGTACGGACGCTGATGCCCAGAGGCCGGCCGAGCCCGAGGCGTCGCTCGCCCCTGCCTTGGTCGATGCCTTGGACGAGAGCCCGGTCCCTGCCTGGGTCGAGGCTTGGCACGACGCACGGCTGAATCTGGCGATTCTGGCGGTGCTGTTGTCGGTGCTCACCCTGATCTTCGTATTCCAGGCGAAGCTGGCGCGCTCTCGCCTTGCCCACCGGCTGGTGCGCAACGGATTCTTGGCTGTGGTGCTGGTCTGGCTTGGCTGGACCGCCGGCGTGCAGCTCTCGATCGTCAATGTCATGAACTACATCATGGCCCCGTTCAGTCACTTCGATATCGGATTCTACCTCGCCGAGCCGCTGATGGTCATCATCGCCGGCTACACGCTCCTCTCGGTGGTGTTGATCGGGCGCGGCGTATTCTGCGGCTGGCTTTGTCCCTTCGGAGCGCTGCAGGAGCTGCTCGGCCAGTTGTCCCGCGCGCTCCGGGTGCCGCAATGGAACCCGTCGGCCGCGCTGGAGAAGCGCTTGTGGCTGGGCAAGTACATTGCAGCCGCAACCGTGCTGGTCTTGGTGATGACGCAGGTCGACCCATCGGGGGCGACGCTTGAGATCGAGCCGTTCAAGACGGCGATCACCTCAAAGTTTACGCGTGCCTGGCCTTATGTGACCTATGCGGTCGCGTTGTTGGCCATCGGGCTGTTTTCGGAGCGGGCCTATTGCCGCTTCCTGTGTCCGCTGGGCGGCGTGCTCGCCTTCCTCGACCGGCTGCACCTTCTCAATCTGCTCAAACGCCGCCCGGAGTGCGGCAATCCCTGCCATTTGTGCGAACGCTCATGCCCGGTGCGGGCGATCGAGAAAACCGGCAAGATCGTCACCGCGGAATGCTTCCAGTGCCTCGATTGCCAGGTCGAATACTATGACGACAAACGGTGCCCGCCGCTGGTGCAGGCCGCGAAGCTACGGGGTGCCGTCCTGCCCGCTGCTGCAACTGCGGGAGGGTAGGGTGGGCAAAGGCGCCGGGCACGGCCGATGGCATTGTCCACCGGCCTCGCCCGCGCCTTTGCCCACGCCGTCCGGCCTTGCTTTGTTCAGCAATCGCGGGGACGGACCGCGTGGGCAAAGGCGGAAAGCGAAATCGTGCCAACACCGCAACGCATCGGCCGCCTTTGCCCACCCTACGTGTCCAAAAACTCCAGCGTCGCAGTCTCCCGAAGCGTCGCCTGCGGGGTGCGGAACCGGGCGGCACTCGCGCGCTCTTCCGTGGTCGCGTGATGCGGCTGCAGGCAGGCGCCGAGCGCGCGGGCTCGCGCGATGATGCGGCGACCGAACGGGAGTTGCGTCGCCTCCATCCGCTTGAGCGCCGCCGCGATGTCGTCGGCGCGCTCCACCACCCGCATCAATGCCAGTGCGTCCTGGGCGGCTTTGACGACGCCGGCGCCCACATGCGGGCGCGCCACGAAGGCGGCATCGCCGACGAGGGCGATGCGGCCGAATGCCATGCGGGGCGATTCGATATCGTATATGGCCTGCAGGATGGGTCGATCGGCCAGCCGGATCAGGTCGCGGAACTGCGGCGCCAGCACGGCCTCGGCGGCCTCGCGCATGTCGGCGATGACGGCGCGGGAAATCAACGGCGGCGGGATTGAAAGCGCATGGAGGGTCCCGGCTTCGTCGGTCAACAACCGCTGCAGCTCGATGTCATCGGCCGGCCGATACCAGACCAGATTGTAGCGGCGGCGGCCGGGACGCAGGTCATTGTTCGGCCCTGCCACCGGATAGCCGAGCATCTGCTCGCCGGGCGGCAGGCAGAATGCCATATGGTCAAACACCTCGGCGTGCAGCTCAGGCCCGATAGCGTGCTCCGGCACCAGAGCCCGCCAAGCCGCGTAGCCGACATAGATCGGGGTCGCATCGGGGAGAAGTTGTGCGCGCACCGTAGAGCGCAATCCGTCGGCGCCGATCAGCAGGTCTCCCGCGGCGACCGAACCGTCCGCGAACCGCGCCGCGACGCCGCCGGAACGCTCCTCGACCGCCACCAGCTCCTTGCCGCAATGATAGTGCGCCGCCGGAAATGCACGGCGCAGCATGTCGTAGAGCCGGTCCCAGGCCGTGAGGGTCTGCCGATAGGGATATTCCAATCCCAGCCGGCCGTCGCGCTCGAAAAAGCGCCGCGTCTGCACCTCGATGCCGAGCCCCTCTCGCCACGCGATCCCGGCGGCATCGAGCGCCTCCCCTAACAGGTCGTGCGTGACGATGCCGGCGCCCCGCCCGGCGAGTTCGGCATCGGCGCGCTCATAGATGTCGACGGCGAATTGCCGGCGCAGCAGCAATCCCGCAAAAAGGCCCGCGAGCGATCCTCCAATCACGATCGCGCGGCCGGCGGGCGGACTCCGTGGCGGCAACGACATCCAATCGGCGCCCTTGGTTTACGACGTCGGGCAAGGTATCAAAATAGGATCAGGCCTTCGCCATAAGGCAACAACGGAGGAAATTCCATGGCCTTGACCATGTCCGACAAAGAGGCGGCGCGGCAGGACCGTAGCGAATGGCCGGCCGCGCTGCAGGAGGAGTTCGCCCGCGAAGCCCGCAGCCCCAATGGCTGCGTGGGGAGCGAGCTGGTTTCGGAAACCGACAAGGTCCGGGTATGGACCATCAGGCTCAAACCCGGACAGCGGTTCGGCTTTCATCGCCACGTGCTCAATTATTTCTGGACCGCCATCACGCCGTGCCGCGGCCGCCAGCACCTGATGGACGGCACGACGGTCGAATATACCTACGCGCCCAGCGAGACCCGGCACGAGACCTATGGGCCCGGCGAATTCAAGGTGCATGATCTCGAGAATATCGGCGACGGCGACATGGTGTTCATGACAGTCGAGTTTCTGGAAAGGGCCAACGCGCCGCTCGTGATTCCGGATGAGATCAGGCGCAAGGCGGCGTGAAGCGAGGAAACGACTTGACTTGCCTGTCGGCAACAGCGGTGTCATCGCCCGGCTTGACCGAGCGATCCAGTCACCGTCGGCTGGGGAGTACTGGATTGCTCGGTCAAGGGGCAATGACACATAGGCTTGGGTGGGCGTGATTGGGGGGAACTGTTGTCCTACGACCTGCTGCTCAACGCAGTGACGGCCGGGCTCTTGCTCGGCGGCTTCTATGCGGCCGTGACGGTCGGAATCTCGATCTCCTTCGGCATTCTCGACATCGTCAACATTGCGCATCCGGCCTTCATCATCCTGGGCTCCTACATCGCCTACATCATCAACGCACGATTCGGCCTTGATCCGATCGCAGCGAGCATCATCGCGCTGCCGGCTTTCTATGCGCTCGGTGCGGCGATCTACCAGATTTATTACCTGTCATTCGAAAAACGCGGCCAGGAACCGCTGCGCGGCCTCGCGTTCTTTTTCGGCATTCTGTTCATCACCGAGGTGACATTGGTTCTCACATTCGGTGTCGACTACCGCTACGTGCAGGCCGGCTACGCCCAACAAAGCTGGCATATCGGCATCATCGACCTGCCGCTGCGCATGTTGGTGCCGTGCCTGATGTCGCTTGCGATGCTGGCGGCGCTACAGCTCTTTCTGACCCGCACCTTCACGGGCCGCGCCGTCATGGCGGTCGCCCAGGACCAGCTGGCCCTGCAACTGATGGCGGCCGATCCGATCCGGATCAAACGCATTGCGTTCGCGATTTCGATTGCGACCGCCTCGCTGGCGGGGGCGTTCCTCATCATCATTCAACCGGTCGAGCCCTCGATCGGGCGCGACTACATCGGCCGGGTGTTCGCCATCTGCGTGCTCGGCGGCCTCGGCAGCCTGCCCGGAACATTGATCGGCGCCGTGCTGCTCGGCATCGTCGAGAGCTTCACGGCAACCTTCTACGGTCCGTCATGGGCGCCCGCGGTCTCGTTCGGGCTCCTGCTGCTGACGTTGGCGTTCCGGCCCGCCGGGCTGCTGGGACGATAGGTGTCGGGCGTACCCATGAACTCCGCCATCCGTTCCGCCACTTTCGTCCTTGCGTGCGCGGTGGTCGCCGCCCTCGTGTTCGCCGGCGCCCGGGCGGCCGGCAACGACTACGTATTCTTCGCCGGCTACACGGTGTTGCAGTTCATCGTGCTGGCGACCGCCTGGAACATTCTCGGCGGCTATACGGGCTACGTGAATTTCGGCACCGCGGCGTTCTTCGCGCTCGGCGCTTATGCGACGGTGTTTTTCCACAAGTTCTACCCACTGCCCGTGCCGGTGCTCCTTATCATCGGCGCCGTGGTGTCCGGTCTGGTGGGGCTCGGCATGGGCTATCTCACGCTACGGCTTCGCGGGGCGTTCTTCGCCATCGCGACGCTGGCGCTTGCCGTCGTGCTGCAGACCCTGGTGGTCAACTGGAATTATGTAGGCGGCGCGCGGGGCGCCTATGTGATCCGCCCCGCCGAGGTCGAGGGGCTTTCGCTGCCCTATATTCAATACCTGTTCCTGATCATGCTGGCGCTCGCCGTGTTAGCCATCGCGACGGCGCGCACCGTCGAGCACTCAAAGCTCGGCTACGGATTCGCAGCGATCCGGGACGACGAGATGGCCGCCGAAGCGTCAGGAGTGCCGACGCTCCGGCTCAAGCTCATCGCCACCACGCTGTCGGGCGCTCTGATGGGCATGGCTGGAGCGCCGTTCCCCTATTACATCGGCTACCTGCAGCCATCCTCCGCTTTCGCGCTCGAATACGCTGTAAACTCCATCGCCATGCCGATGATCGGCGGTACCACAAGCTGGGTCGGCCCGCTGGCCGGCGCGCTTTTGCTCGGCACGTTGCAGCAGGTCACCACCGTGACGATCTCCTCGGCGGTCAACCTCCTCATCGTCGGCGTGCTCCTGGTGGGGTTCGTGATCATCGCACCGAACGGCCTCGTCGGGCTATGGCAGCGCCTGTTTCGGAAGCGATAGACCATGGCCACACAGCTTCTCGAAGTGGAAAGGCTATCCAAGCGGTTTGGCGGCTTCGTCGCGCTCGATGAGATCGATCTTTCCGTGGCGCCTGGTGAGCGGGTCGGCCTGATCGGCCCCAACGGTTCCGGCAAGAGCACGCTCGTGAACTGCCTGTGCGGCACCCTCGTCAACGAGGCTGGTACGGTGCGTTTCGAAGGGCGCGACCTCGCCGGGCAGAGCGCCCACCAGCGCACGCACCTCGGGATGGCGCGCAGCTTCCAGCTGCCGCGCCCATTCGCCAGCATGACTGTTGCTGACAATCTCAAGGTGCCGCTGCTCTACACGGTCAATACGCGGCGCAGGGCGCTTACCGAATCCGAGATCGGGACGCGTTGCGAGGAGCTGCTGACCCTCGTCGGCCTCGCCGACCGCTCGCGGCAGCTGCCGCGCGATCTCACCCAGGTGGACATGCGCAAGCTGGAACTCGCCCGCGCCATGGCGACGGACCCCAAGCTCCTGATTGCCGACGAGGCGATGGCGGGGCTCTCCAATTCCGAAGTCAACGATATCGTGGCGCTGCTGATCCGGCTCAACGAACACGGCGTCACGGTGATCCTCATCGAGCACATCATGCGTGCCGTGATGAGCTTCTCCCAACGTCTCGTCGTGCTGGTCTCCGGCAAGAAAATCGCCGACGGCCGCCCCGACGACGTGATCCGCGATGACGAAGTCGAGAGGGCGTATCTTGGTCAATAGCCTCACCATCGCGGGCGTCCATGCCGGCTACGGCGCCGTTCGCGTGCTGGAGGACGTATCCATTCAGGTGGGCGGCGGCGAGACCGTGGTGCTGCTCGGCACCAACGGCAACGGCAAGAGCACGCTCATGAAGAGCATCATGGGCATCGTGCGGCCGAGCGCCGGCACGATCACAGCCGAGATCGAGGGCGAGCGCCACGATCTGATCGGCCGCGCCACCGAGGAGATCGTCGATCTCGGCATCGCGCTGGTGCCCGAGGGCCGCCGGCTGTTCCCGCGCCTGACGGTTGAGGAAAATCTCCTCCTCGGGGCGTTCCGGCCCAAGGCCCGCGCCCAGATCAAGGCCAACATGGATTTCTGCTTTTCGGCTTTTCCCCGCTTGGCCGAACGCCGGCGCCAGCTCGCCGGCTCCATGAGCGGCGGCGAGCAGCAGATGCTGGCCCTCGGCCGCGCCCTGATGCTGGCGCCGCGCATCCTCCTGATCGACGAGCCCTCGGTCGGCCTCGCCCCGGTTCTGGTCAGCCGCACCATCGACGCCATCCGCGAACTCAAGCAGCAATACCAGCTCACGGTGCTGATGGCGGAGCAGAACTTCCCCCAAGCGCTGCGCATCGCCGACCGCGGCTACGTGATCGTCCACGGCAAGATCGCGTTCGAGGGCAAGTCCGCCGACGAACTCAACAACAATGATCTGATCCGGAAGTTTTATCTGGGGCTGTAATAGTAGTCCGGATGGAGGGACCGCGACTTCGCGGTCCCGTAATCAGGGATCAGCGCGTCGACCCGGCAAGGCCGTTCCCGGATTACGCTTCGCTCCATCCGGGCTACGACAATCGGCTCGTCACTTGGCCTTCTCGTACGGATAAATCACATCGCCAGACTTGTATTCGGCAGGCGTCACCACGGTCTGGGTGTTCATCGCGCGGAACTGCTCGACGTCGTTGCCTTTGACGTCGTGGAACTGGATTTGCAACATCCGCGGCTGGTCCCATTCGCCGTCCTTGCCGAACTTTACGTCGCCCAGCACGGTCTTGAACGTGTTGGCGCGGATGTAGTCGGCGAGCTGCTTGTCCTCGATGCTCTTCGTCCCCTCGATCGCCTGCTGCAGCACCTGGAGCTGTGCGTAGCCCCACGGCGCCATGTAATAGCCGAGCGCATCGACGCCTTCTGCCTGGGCCCGCGCCTGGTACTTCTTGATCAGATCTTCGACACCCGGGAACTGCATCTTCGTTACCGGCAGCCACATGTCGTAATTGACGAAGCCGTTGAGCATCGGGCCGAGCTGCGCCTTGAGGGCGGTGGCCTGCAAGCCCACCATGGCGCCGCCGATCATCTTCGGCTTGAAGCCGATTTCGTTGACGGCCCTCACCATGCCGACGGAATCCGGCGGGTAAGAGCAAATCACCACGATGTCCGGATTGGTGGCCGCGATCGCGCGCACGATCGGCGCGAAATCGGTGGTCGTGGGCGGATAGGTCTTGTCGTAGACGACCTTGAGCTTCGCCTTATCGGCGTTCTCGCGGGCGCCGTCGGCGGCATTGCGAGAGAATTCCTGGTCCGCCGCCACGATCGCGACCGTCTGCGGCCTCGGATTCTGCGCCATCGCCGCTTCGAAGAAGCCCTTGGTGAAGGACGGCTTCGGATCGGGACCGGACGGGATCATGGCGAAGTAGTTCGGATATTTGAACTCGCTGTTCACCGCCAGTCCGAGCAGGGTGACGAACACCTTGTTCTTCGAAATGACGACGGGCATCGCTGGCGCCATCTGCGCGGTCGCATAAGGGCCGATAATAAGGTCGACCTTGTCGACATCGAGCAGCTTGGCGTAGATGCCCGGCACCGTCGAGGGATTGCTCTGGTCGTCGTAGTAGACGAGCTTGACGGGCCGACCCAGCACCCCGCCCTTTGCGTTGACGTCCTCTTCCCAGATCTTCTGGGCGAGGAGCGCGGACTTGCCGTTGGCCGCAAGGCCCCCCGTCATTGCCATGCTAAAGCCGATCTTGATCGGTGCACCTGATTGTGCCGCCGCCCCGCCCGTGAGCGCAGCGGCCATGACGGCGGCCACGGCTGCGGCCGCAAGCGCGGAATTGAGCCTGAAACGCATGTCATTTCCTCCGTAAGATTTTTCGCGACTGTCGCGCCGGGCGCCATATTACGGCCACTTCAAAGCGGTGCGCCAGAGGCGCGGCGCGGGCTGGCCAGGGCCAGTCGACGCATCCTCGCTACCCTGTTGTAGCGGCGACCCTTGTGGTCGCCCCGTTTTGCGTGCCAGGGCTCCTAAGCGCGTCCGATTGCGTCGGCTGCGGACAGGGGCGACCACAAGGGTCGCCCCTACAGGGCGGAAGGGGGCGTAGCATCGCCCCCTTCCACCACGATTGTCTCGACTTCTCCCGCGCCGTTGCGACGGAACGCCGCGGCTTCTTCATACTCGGGCGATTGAAAGCATGCGACGCCCTGCTCGAGGGTGTCGAATTCCACGACCACGAAGCGATGAAATTTCTCCGGACCTTCCATGATCTGGAAGCGCCCGCCGCGGGCAAGCACGCGGCCGCCGTATTTGGCGAAGATGGCCGGGATGCGATCGGTGTACTTCTTGTACGCGGCCGGATCGATGATGCGCGAACGCGCGACCCAATAGGCGGGCATGTACCTCCCCAAACATCCAAATCGTCCTGCCCAACTGGACTTGTCAGCGGCGATCGACGAAGTTTACGCTGATCGAGCCCGTTCGGCAAAATTCGGAATGCCGATTTGTGTTAATGAAAGGCTCAACGGAAACAAGCGATCGAAATCCTTAAGGAGACACGCAATGCCGCTTCAACATCTGCAGCACTTTCTGATCCAGACCGAGGATCTCGAAAAGACCAAGGACTGGTACGTGGATGTGCTCGGCATGCGGGTCGGGCCACATCCGGATTTCAAGTTTCCGGTGTATTGGCTCTATCTTGGCGACGACGACGTGCTGCACATCACCCAGGGCGGCGCTAAAATCTCGGAAAACCGCATGAAGTATCTTGGCCAGCAGTCGACAGCCAGCACCGGGTCGGGAGTGGTCGACCACGTGGCGTTTCGCGCCACCGGCCTCCTCGATTTGATCGATCATCTCAAGCGCAAGGGCATCGATTTCAAGGAACGCCGCGTCAACGACCAGGGCCTCTACCAGCTGTTCCTGCTCGACCCCAACGGCGTCAAGATCGAGCTCAATTTCGAAGCGGCCGAAGCCAACGGCCGCGAACCGGAACTGATGGCGACGGCGCTGCAGTCGTAGCCGCGACTGGGGAGGTTTCAAATGGATAGACGCAGCTTCGTCATAGGCTCGACCGCCGCAACCGCCACGACGCTGCTCCCCGGCGGAGCCTTAGCGCAGGACGCCGCCAACTATCCGTCCCGCGCCATCACATTCATCAATCCGTTTCCGCCGGGTGGCGCCGCCGATGTGGTGGGACGGCCGTTTGCTGCAGTGCTGGAACCGATCATCAAGCAGCCGGCCGTGATCGACACCAAGGCGGGCGCCGCAGGTGCGGTCGGCGCGCAGGTCGCCGCGAACGCCAAGCCGGACGGCTACACGCTGCTGTTGCACATCGTTTCGATCTCGGGGTTTTCCGAGGTCGACAAGCTGTTCGGCCGGCAGACGAAATTTACCCGCGCGGATTTCATTCCGATCGCGCGGTTCATCGCCGATCCGTGCGTTCTAATCGTCAACGACCAGACGCCCTACCGCACATTGAAGGAATTCGCCGACGACGCCATGAAGCGGCCAAACGAGATCATCTTCTCGTCGTCAGGCCTCTATGGTGCGCTTCATCTGCCCATGGCGCTCTACCTGAAGACGGCAGGAATCAAGCTGCGCCATCTCCCAACCAACGGCGGCGGCCCGGCCCTCACGGCACTTATCGGCAATAATTCTCAGGCGCTCGTGTCCTCGATCGCCGCTTGCCTGGGCCAGATCAAGGGCGGCAAGGCGCGGGCGCTTGCCTCATTCGGCGCCCGGCGTTCGCGCGCACTGCTGGACGTGCCGACCATGAAGGAGCTGGGCTACGACATCGAGTTTTACCTGTGGGTCGGCCTGTTCGCCCCCAAGGGCACGCCGGAGCCGATCGTGGCCAAGATCCGCGACTTCACGCGCGCAGCTGTCATGACTGCCAAGTTCAAGGAGCTGATGGCGAACATCGGCCAGGATGTCGACTATCTCGATCAGGCCGAGTTCCGGGCCTTCTGGGATGCTGATGCCAAACGCGTCGAAGACGCGGTGCGGTCGATCGGACGCGTGGAGGGATAGGTCAGATGTCGGAGATCAGATGTCAGAAGACGGAGGTCAGAAAGCGAAATGATAGACCTGCCGTCGGTGCTCCGATCGTCCCGACCTCTGTCATCCGTCATCTGCTCGCCCATGACCCTGCGCGCTGACCACGTCGCCGGCGGCGCCTCCATCGCGGCGGCGCTTGCCGTATTGGCCGTGAGCAGCGATCTGCCGTTTGGTACGTTGGCGTTCCCGGGCGCCGGCATGATGCCGAAGCTCGTCTGTGCCCTGATGATGATGTTCGGCGCGATCATGCTCGCGCGCGGCGGGGCGAGTGCGCCGTTTTCCGACATCAGCTGGAGCGACCTGCCCCATGCGGTCCGGGTCCTCGCCATTACGGCGGCCGCGGTCGCGCTTTACACAACGCTCGGCTTCGTCGTCACAATGTCGCTCATGCTGTTCGCGCTGATCGCATTCGAGGGCCGCAACCTCCTTGCGGCCGCAGTGTACAGTGTCGGCGTCAGCCTGCTCACTTATTGGCTTTTCACCCTTGTGCTCAAATCGCCGCTCGAGCAGGGGATACTGGGATTCTAAAGCCTTGGAAACCCTCGACAGCCTGATGCTCGGGTTTTCGGTCGCGCTGCGGCCGGACGTGCTGTGGTACGGCTTTCTCGGCTGCCTGGTCGGCACGCTGGTCGGCGTATTGCCGGGCATCGGCCCGTTGTCGGGTATCAGCATTCTGCTGCCGATCACGTTCGGGCTCGACGCCACCAAGGCGATCGTGATGCTGGCGGGTATCTATTACGGCTCCCAATATGGCGGCTCGACCACCTCGATCCTGATGCGGATTCCAGGCGAGGCGTCCTCCGTCATGACCTGCATCGACGGCTACGCCATGGCGCGCAAGGGCCGCGCCGGCGCGGCATTGTGCATTGCGGCCGTCGGCTCATGGATCGCCGGCACCTTCGGGGTCGTGGTGCTGACCGCAATCGCACCGCCGCTCGCCGCCTTCGCGCTGCGCTTCGGCCCGCCCGAATACACCGCGCTTCTGGTCCTGGGCCTCATCTTCCTCGCCTACATGTCGTCGACCTCATTGCCGCGCACCCTGCTGATGGCCGCGATCGGACTGCTGCTCGGCACCATCGGGATCGACAATCTCACCGGCCACTTCCGCTATTCCTTCGACATCGCGGAGCTTGGCGACGGCATCGGCATCGTACCGGTCGCCGTCGGGTTGTTCGGGCTCGGGGAAATCCTCTCGACGCCGAGCGCCACTGTGGTCGGCCAAGTGATGGCCCCGAAGCTGCGTGAGCTGTTGCCGAACCGCAAGGAGTGGCGGCAATCGGGATGGCCGATCGCGCGCGGCAGCGTGCTCGGCTTCCTGATCGGCCTGACGCCAGGCTCGGCGCACATCATCTCGAGCTTTCTCTCCTACGCTGTGGAGCGCAGGCTTTCGAAGCATCCGGAGGAGTTCGGCCACGGCGCGGTGGCGGGCGTTGCCGGGCCGGAATCCGCCAACAACGCCGCCTCGACCGGCGCCTTCGTGCCGATGCTGGCGCTCGGCCTGCCGACCGGGCCGGTGACGGCAGTGTTGATGGCGGCGCTGATCCTCCACGGCGTGCAGCCGGGCCCACAGCTCGTCAACGAGCATCCCGATGTTTTCTGGGGCTTCGTCGCCTCCATGTATGTGGGCAACGTGCTGCTGCTTCTGCTCAACCTGCCGCTGGTCGGCCTGTTCGTGAACGTGCTGCGGATTCCCTACAGCTACCTCTATCCGCTGGTGATCATGTTCTGCCTGATCGGCGTCTACACAGTGAACAACTCGATCGTTGACGTGTGGATCATGCTGATCATGGGCGTGTTCGGTTATTTCCTGCGCAAGCTCGGCCTTGATCCGGCGCCGCTGGTGCTGGGCCTCGTGATCTCGCCCACCTTCGAGCTGAGCCTGCGCCAGTCGCTCATCATGTCGAACGGTTATTGGACGATCTTCTTCACGCGCCCGATTGCGCTGGCGCTATTCCTGACCGCGGCACTGCTCTTGGCGCTGTCGCTCTTTGCCCTGATCCGCAAACACGCCGATTGGCGCACTAAGCTTGCGGAGGCCGAAGCTGGTGAAGGTGTACAATAGATCCCGACGTCGCCCAACCGTCCTCTTGCCAAGGATGCTGCCAAGCATATCCAATTTCTGAGTCGGACTTGCCGCCGTCTTCTTTCCGAGGTGGGCGAATTGCGGCGATCACCGCGTGTATCACTAGTCCGGCGAGATAACCGAGTTGAACGGCAGCCATAAGCGCTACCGTCGTCAAGACGATTGACCAGAAGCTGTCGGCGCGGCCAACTCCGACTATGATTGCAAATATCATGGCAAACAGAACGGCGGGCACAAGGATCAAAATCTTGTATCTCAGACCGAGCACAATGCCTACGACGACGCCGATAATTGCTAATTCAAATGCCATCATCCCCCTGCACGCAAAGATTGTACGCAAAATCTGGTCCACAGCGCTTCACGGCTATTTGCCGCCCATTCGCTGGGATACCAGATTTTCGTGGAAACGAGCGTGCGCTAGCGAACACTGGAGGACGATTCTACAAAGGTTCTCGCCATGCTGTCGCGGATAGAGCCGCTGAACAGCAGCGATTACCGATGTTGCCTCACTCGAACCTGAGGAATCGCCGTACTACATCCGCCCGATTTGAGAATTGAATTGCGGATGACGGCCTCCGGCGATGGAGGTGAAAATTGATCCAACGGACGCGCGGATCATAATTCCGGCCACATAGCCGAATTGAACGGCTGTCCCGAGTATCGCCATCGCCAAGAGAATTGACCACAGGCGGTCGCCGTGCGCAATTCCGCCTATCGCTGCGAATATCACGGCGAAGGTAACCGCGGGCACAAGGACGAAAACCTTGTATCGCAGCCCGAGCGCAATGCCTGCCAGCATGCTGATAATTGCCAACTCAAGTGTCATCGCACTCCCCTGCCACCTAAAGGTTAGGTGCGCCAAAGTTCCGCATCGGGAACCCGAGCATTGCGTTAATTGGGAATCTTAAGATTGCGCCCGTTCCACATGACCCTTTAGTGAAGCTAGTGTTACAAATCGTCCAGGCCGCGGCTATTCGCGGCCATTCGCGGGGCAATACCAAGGTATTCAACAAGTGTCTCAAAGCAGACGCAAACAACGAAAAAACCGGAAACGTTCACTCGGTACGCTTTCTGACAAAAAAGACGCTACCGCTGCGGGTGCAACCGTCGCAGAGCGGTCCGCTGCCTTGATTCAATGAAATTAGCCAATAATACCAAACGCTTGACACCGTGGACATGCATCTACCAACCGCGATGTCCTACGCCCTGAATCGGTAATGTCGCGTATCTTTCAGTCGTCGCTATGCAGCTGGCGTGATAACCGCGCCGCCAAGATCCACCCTCAGATCGCCGCGAGTTGGGCGCTTTTGAGGTCGGTCACCAGCATGCGGCCTGGCGCGTGGGTGATGGCGAAGGGAGGCCGCGCCGCCGCAATGGCGGCTTGCGGCGTCACACCGCAGGCCCAGAACACCGGCAGTTCGCCGGGTTCCATCGGTACCGCATCGCCGAAGTCCGGCCTGTCGAGATCCGGGATGCCGATCGCTTCCGGAAAGCCGATATGCACGGGTGCGCCGTGCACGGCCGATAGTCGCGATGTGATCTGAACCGCGGCGATAGCGTCCGCGGGCTTGAGCGGTCGCATCGACACGACCAGCGGCCCGTGGAACCGCCCCGCCGGTGTCGTCGGCATATTCGTGCGATACATCGAAACATTGCACCCGCACACGATGTGGCGCATCGGAATGCCGGCCGCGATGAGCGGCTCCTCGAACGAAAACGAGCAACCGATCACGAAACTCACAAGGTCATCGCGCCAGGCTGCGCGAATGTCGGCCGGCTCATCCGCCAACTCACCGTTCCGCCAGACCCGATAGCGCCCGAGATCGGTGCGGATATCAAGGTCGGCCCCGAGCGACGGCAGCCGCGAATCGCCGGGCTCGGCAATGCCGATAAGCGGACACGGCTTCGGATTGGCGACGCAGAACCGCAGGAACTCGTCCGCCCAGTCGCGCGGCAGGATGGCGAGATTGCCCTGCACGAAGCCGGGCGCGAGCCCCGCAGTAGGTCCGTCGAGGCAGCCGGACCGGCAGGCGAGCCGGACGTCGCGGCCGGATTGCAGTCCACCATGGTTTGCAGGTGCGGCATTACGGGTGAGCATTTGGCGACTCCCGGCCCCGCGCCTAGTTCATAGGTCAATTGAACTTCGCCATCGAGAGGCGGTTCTATTCCACGGCAAGGGAACGAAACATTCGCAACCTCTCATGTGTCGTGCCCCGCTTCAAGCGGGGTATCCAGCATCCAACTATCGCTGGCGACGACTTCACCAGCGGAGTACTGGGATCGCCCGGTCAAGCCGGGCGATGACCTCGGAGAGAAAGATCGACGAGTTCGCAACCGACGTAGTTGAGGCTTAACTGTGATTGCAAATTCCTGGGAATTCTGGATCGACCGCGGCGGCACGTTCACGGACGTGGTGGGCCGGCGACCGGACGGCACGCTGGCGGCCCACAAGCTGCTGTCGGAAAATCCCGAGGCCTATGGCGACGCTGCCGTCCAGGGCATCCGTAATCTCCTCGGCCTCAAGGCCGGTGAGCCGATCCCATCGGGGCTCGTCGGCGCCGTCAAGATGGGCACTACGGTCGCCACCAACGCGTTGCTGGAGCGCAGGGGCGCCCGCACCCTGCTCGTCACCACGAAAGGTTTCCGCGACGCTCTGAAGATCGGCTACCAGGCGCGGCCGAAAATCTTTGCCCGCCACATCATCAAGCCGGACATGCTGTTTGAGCGGGTGATCGAAGTCGGCGAGCGGGTGCGCGCCGACGGCACAGTCGAGGCAACGCCCGATCTCGCCGCGCTACGCCGCGATCTCGAGCGCGTCCGGGCGGACGGCATCGAGGCGACCGCGATCGTGTTCATGCACAGCCACCACTATCCGGAGCACGAGCGGAAAGTGGCCTCGCTGGCGCGCGACGTGGGGTTTCTTCAGGTCTCCGTCAGTCACGAGGTCTCGCGGCTGATCAAGCTCGTCGGTCGTGGCGACACCACGGTGGTTGATGCGTATCTGTCGCCGATCCTGCGGCGCTATGTGGCCGGCGT